>ERZ779637.156-NODE-156-length-49481-cov-14.483834_pt1 | contig 49481 bp, 44 predicted proteins | sample MGYA00514196_ERZ779637 | MGnify/ENA primary metagenome ERZ779637 (study PRJEB29562, sample SAMEA4376700) | mouse gut metagenome | isolation source: Cecum | study: EMG produced TPA metagenomics assembly of the A DSS colitis mouse model was used to assess the...
GATCTCGTAGAAGCGGTTGATGAGGTTGGTGATGGTGGTCTTGCCCGCGCCGGTGGAGCCCACAAAGGCGATCTTCTGGCCGGGCTTGGCGTAGAGGCTGATGCCGTTGAGGATGGTCTTCTCCGGCGTGTAGCCGAACACCACGTCCTGGAACCGCACGTCCCCGGCCAGGGGGACCAGCTCTCCGTCCGGCCGCTTCCAGGCCCAGCCGTCGCTGCGGCCGGACGCCTCGGTCAGCTCACCGCCGGGACCCCGGCTGACGTGGACCAGGGTGGTCTGGCCCTGGTCCGGCTCCGGGGCGGTCTCCATCACCTCAAAGACCCGCTCCGCGCCGGCAATGGCCGCCAGGAGGTTGTTCACCTGCTGGCTCATCTGGCCGATGGGCTGGCTGACCTGCCGGGTGTACTGGAGGTACACCACCAGGGAGCCCAGATCCAGACCCATGGCGATGGACAGCAGCGCGCCCACGCAGCAGGTGAGGGCGTAGTTGATGTGGCTGATGTTGCCCATGGCGGGCATCATGGCCCCGGCAAAGGACTGGGCGCTGACGGCGCTGCGGCGGTAGGCCTCGTTGCGCCGGGTGAAGCCCTCCCGGGCTTTTTTCTCGTGGTTGAAGACCTTGACCACCTTCTGGCCCTCAATCATCTCCTCGATATATCCGTTGATCTCCCCCAGATCCCGCTGCTGGGCCATGAAGTACCGGCGGGACCGCTTGCCCACGGTCATCACCACCGCCAGCATCAGCCCCAGGGAGAACACCGTCACCAGAAACAGCAGGGGGCTCAGGTACAGCATCACGCCCACTACGCCCAGGAAGGTGAGGGCCCCGGAGCAGAGGGAGACGAGGCCGTTGTTGAGGATCTCGGTGATGGTCTCCACGTCGTTGGTGTAGCGGCTCATGAGCTCGCCGTGGGTGTGGGCGTCAAAGTAGCTCAGTGGCAGGCGCTGCATCCTGGCGAACAGGTCCCTGCGGATGGCGTGGGTGGTCCGCTGGGACACGTGGACCATGATCCGGGCGTAGGTGAAGCTGAGCAGGGCCGCGCAGGTATACACGCCCGCCAGCAGGGCCAGCATCTGCGCCAGCCGGGGGTAGTCCCCGGGGACGATGCACTCGTTAATCAGGGGCTTGAGCAGGTAGGACCCGCCCACGGTGCAGCCCACGTTGAGCACCAGGCACACCGCCACAACTCCCAGCAGCCACTTGGACCGGCCCACATACCGCAGCAGGGTGGAGACGGTCTTTCCCATGTTCTTCGGCTTCTGGAAGCCGCCCCGGGGCCCGCCATGGGGGCCGTGGGGTCCTCCTCTTTTCATCTCAGCCATGGATCTCCGCCCCCTCCTGCTGCGACTGGTATACGTCGCGGTAAATTTCGCTCTTCTCCATCAGCTCCCGGTGGGTGCCTGTCTCCGCGATCCGGCCGTCGTCCATGACCACGATCAGATCCGCGTCCATGATGGAGACCACCCGCTGGGCGATGATGATTTTGGTGGTGTCCGGCAGCTGGGAGCGGAAGGCCGCGCGGATTTTCGCGTCTGTCGCCGTATCCACGGCGCTGGTGCTGTCGTCCAGAATGAGCACCCTGGGCTTTTTCAGAATGGCCCGGGCGATGCACAGCCGCTGCTTCTGGCCGCCGGAGACGTTCACGCCCCCCTGGCCCAGATCCGTATCCAGGCCCGCCGGCATGCGCCGGATGAACTCCATGGCGCAGGCGGCCTCGCAGGCGGCCTCCAGCTCCTGGTCCGAGGCGTTCTCGTCGCCCCAGAGGAGGTTCTCCCGGATGGTGCCGGAGAAGAGGGTGTTCTTCTGGAGCACCATGGCGCAGGCGTTGCGCAGATTCTCCAGGGAGTAGTCCCCCACCGGCCGGCCCCCCACCCGGACCGTGCCCTCGCTGGCCTCGTAAAGCCGGGGGATGAGCTGGACCAGGGTGGACTTGGCGGAGCCGGTGGCCCCCAGGACGCCCACGGTGGCGCCGCTGGGGATGTGGAGGTCAATGTCCTGGAGATTCCAGGCCCCGGCCTCCGGATTGTACTTGAAGAAGACGTGGTCAAAGTCCACGGACCCGTCCCGGACCTGGAGGCCGCTGCCGGTATCCCGGATGTCGGGCTCCTCCTCCAGCACCTCCACGATCCGCTTGCCGCAGGCCACGGACCGGGTGAGCATCATCATCATCATGGACACCATCATCAGGCTCATGAGCACCTGGGTGATGTAGGTGAAGAAGGTGCTCAGCAGGGCCACGTCCAGCTCTCCGGCCTGGACCAGGGGTGTGCCGTACCACATGACGGCGATGATGGTGCCGTAGGTGATGAGCATCATCAGGGGCATGTTGATGACCACAAATCCGAAGGCTTTTTCAGAGATCTGACGCAGGGCATCGTTGCGCTCCTGGAACTTCTTCTCCTCATAGTCCTCCCGGACGAAGCTCTTCACCACCCGGATGGCGGACAGGTTCTCCTGCACCACCAGATTCACCCCGTCGGTGCGCTCCTGGAACACGCTGAACAGGGGACTGACCCGGCGGATCACCAGCAGGATCATCACCAGCAGCAGGGGCAGAGCTATCAGGAACACCCGGGAGAGCTTCAGGCTGATGGACACGGCCAGCACCAGGGCGGACACCAGCATCACCGGAGCCCGGACCAGCAGGCGCATGCTCATCATCAGGGTCATCTGCATCATGTTGCAGTCGTTGGTCAGGCGGGTGACCAGGGAGGCGGTGGAGAATTTCTCGATGTTGCGGAAGGAGTAGGCCTGGACCCGGTCGTACTGGGCCTGCCGCAGGTTCGCGCCAAAGCCCTGACCCGCCTGAGAGGACAGGAAGGCCGCCGACACCCCCAGGGCCATGGACACCAGGGCCATGACCACCATGAGGCACCCCCTGGTAAGGATGTAGTTCGTGTCGCCGGCGGGGATGCCGGTACCTACGATGTCGGCCATCACCAGGGGCAGCAGCAGCTCGAAGACCGCCTCGCTGCCGGAGCAGATCACGCCCAGGGCGATCCACCTCCGGCAGCCCCGGGTATATGGCCAGAGTTTTCTTATCATGGATTGCTTACCTCGTTTTCTAAGTTTGCCGCGATGCGCTCCAGCAGCGTTTGCAGCTGCTTCAGCTCCTGGTCCGTCAGGCCGGCGGTAAAGCGCCGCTCCGTCTCCTCCAGGGCGGCGCGGAAGTCCCCCACCTTGCTGCGCCCGGTCTCCGTCAGGTTCACCAGACGGATGCGGCCGTCATAGGGGCTGGCCCTGCGGGAGATGTAGCCCTTCTCCTCCAGGCGGCCTACGATGCCGTTGACCGTGGACGCCTTCAGGTGGAGGGCGCGCTCCAGATCCCGCTGGCTGGTCTCCCTGTCCCCCCGGCGGCAGGACAGGTACATGAGCGCCTGGGTCTGGACCGGCGTGACGTCGTAGCCCGCCCGCCGCAGCATCTGGTCCGTGCTCTGCCTGCCCAGATGACCGCAGTAGGCGATCAGCTGCACCAGGTCCGGCTCCAGGGACTTGTGCATGGGATGGCCCCCTCTCTTGCAGACGCTTTGCGCATCTATATTTAGCACGCTAACTATACACCGTATTTTTCCAATAGTCAAGATGGTTTTTTGAAGGAATTTTGAACCCTCTGTGAACAATTCGTGAATTGTCCCCGGAGACAGTTGACTTTTTGAGGGGCGTATATTATCATGAACTTGTTCAGAAATGAATATTCTCTTTTCTCCCTCTCTCTTTTCCTATCTACAGGAAAGCCGGGGCCCATCGGGTCCCGGCTTTCCGCATTGTGCTATTGGTGGGGGGCTTAGTCCTATTCAAAGAGGGCTGAAAACTCGCGGTTCTTTATTGCGTGCAGTAGTATAAAGCCCTTCAAGAATAATCTCTTGGCCCACTTTTCCCTGAGCGGCTCGGGCCCCGCCTTCCCCTTCAGGTTTTTCGTGATTTTATCCGAAAAAATGCCTTACACAGCATTCATTTTCCCCTGTCTTCTCCAAGCGATAGATCTTGTTATCGGCCTGTATATATGATATATTAGAATGGGATATTAATAACAGACAGGTAAGAATCTGCCCTCGAAACGGATGGGATGCGCAAGCGGAACGCATTCGGGGCGAACGGAAAAGGAGAATATCGATTTATGAAAAAAACTTTACGACTGATGGCCGCTTTATTGGCATTCTGCATTGCCGCCGCCGCGTTTCCACCGGTGGGACTTGCGGCAGATAGTGGGGGCTTTTTTGATTTGGAAGCCGCCGTTAGCAGCGCCCAGCCAGGCAGCACAATTACATTGACAGGCAACGCTGAGGTCAACGCCGGTCATTTAATCACCCCTTGGATCATCTCGAAGAATGTAACGATTGATGGCCAGGGTCACACCGTCTTCGTCCGGGCAGTTGGCATTTTGTTGGATGCGGACGTGACGTTCAAAAACATGGACCTGAGACTTTCAAGCTCCGATGGGCGCAACGCGATTATAGCCAATGGGCACAGCTTGACGCTGGAGAATGTAAATGCCGGGGCCCATTCCATCAATATCTTCTGCGGTTCGCTGCAAAAGGCGGAATATGAAGACTATTATACGGTTCCTTCCCCCGGCGCAGCAACTATCGTCAATATCCAGGGAACAACCGATCTTCAAGGAAATGACCTTATCTTGGGCACGGCCAATATCTTTGCGGGCAGCCTGTCCATGGGCAGCTTTGATGGGAATGTCGGATCGGAGGGAGACGGGCAGCCGACCACGTTTTCCGGCGATGTTGCTATTAACATTAGGGGCAGCGCCGGTCAGGGCTCTTTGGGAACAATTTATGCTGGCGGCGGACAGAACCGGAGGCCCTATGGAGCGAGCCAAGGAAAAGAAATGAGCCCGAACTCGGAAAAATACAGGGTTAACGGTACCGTCACCATCACCGGAGCAAACGCGCTGCCCAATATAGACGGCGCAGGAGCTGCCACAACGAACGTGGTGTATAACGCAAATCCAAATACCACACCGGAAATTTCCCTTGAGAACATTTCCAGCCTGTCGGTGGAGGCAGGCAGCCTTGCCCTGAAGAGCGGAAGCAGTTTCCGGGATGAGCAGGCCATTTCTGTATCCTCCGGCGCAAAGCTGGACCTTACGCAGCTTATCGGACAAAATCTGGATGTGAACAGTTTCGACAGCAACGGCTATCTGTTCCTGGGAGAGGATCAAACCTGGAGGATTGATGGCACCGTGAACGGGAAGACCACCGTTGTGATCGGTTATATGCGTCTAAGCGGTGACAGCTTTGTGTCGGCTGGCACGCCCAAACCAGGGCATGTGTACATCCAGGCGCCGAACTCCAGCGAGAGCAGTTTTGAACTGCTGCCCCCTGCGGGCAACTCTGATATGACGCTGATACGGGATACCAGCGGCAACTGGGCGGCATCAGGAGGTTCCTCCGGTGAGAGCATAAATCGCGTGACGAGCTTTGAAATTATACCGGATCAGGTTTCTATAACCATGGCTGAGGATGCCGATATTGATATGGAGGCAGAGTTTGAAACTATAAATCAGCCATGGCTGGATCTTATTCCGCTGACGATCAGCGTGGATGGGAAAGACCTTGTTGCGGTAGAAGATCAAGAAAATGATGGTTACTATATTTACACATACCAAGGCGGCATGCTGGAAATGACCGTTATGGATAACGCGCTGTGCATTACTCCGGACCGTCAGTATTCGGCTGAAACCTACAGGATTCAAGTTACCATTCCCGCCAAGTACAATGGAGCGGGGCGTACGCTTACGGATTCTGTCACCCTGATCGTCACGGACGGCAGCACAACGCCGGACCCCGGCCCTACCCCCATCCCCGTCCCCACGGCAAACACCGGGCTGAAGTGGACGGGAGCGGAGCAGACCGGAGTAAGCGAGGGGACGGGCTACACCCTCTCCGGACATAAGGGAACTAATGCCGGCAATTACACAGCCACAGCCACGCTGGAACCGAATTATCAGTGGACCGATGGCACAAATACCCCCAAAACCATTGCTTGGAGCATCGCCAAGGCCGCTGGTCCCGCTGCGCCCATCAATCTGGGCAGCGTCGCCCCCAGCGCGGCAGACCGCGCCGATGGAGAAATCACCGGCACGACCGCCGCGATGGAGTACGCCTCCAATACTAGCTTCTCCGGTGCGCAGGACTGCGGCGAGGGGAAAACCATCGGACTTGCCGCCGGAACCTACTATGTGCGTGTAAAAGAAACTTCCACCCATGAAGCGGGCGCTTATGCCGTTGTCACCGTTGTCGCCGTCCCGGCTCCCGGCGCGCCCACACTACAGTCCATCTCCGTCAACAGTACCACCCATAAAACGGAATATCAGGTGGGCGACGCCCTGGATGTGACGAACCTGACCATCGAGGCCGTATATTCCGATGGAGATATGAAGACTGTCCTAGTCACGGCGAACATGGTCAGCGGCTTTGACTCCTCCAGCGCAGTGGAAAGCCAGACGCTTACCATCCGTTATGAGAACCAAACCACGACGTATACCGTCAGAATTGCCGGCAGCCAGCAGCCCGGCAAGCCGATGCGCCAAGTAACGGTCGGCAATACCGGCAGCGGCGGAACCGCCGCCGGGGTCTACACATATGAAGAAGGGGACGACGTCACCATCCGCGCAGGCAGCAAAGACGGCTTTACCTTTGAGGCTTGGGACACGGCGGGGATTACTCTTGCCAACTGCAACGCACCAGATGTGAGCTTCAAGATGCCCGCCAATGATGTGACACTGAACGCCGTTTGGACTCCTAACAGCGATACGCCGCCTGTCGGCCATACCCATATCTGGGACACGGTCTGGAAAAACGATGCAGCCCACCACTGGCATGACTGCACTGCTTCCGACTGTACCATCTCAGACGACAGCCAAAAGAGCGGCTACGCTGCCCATACCGCCGGGAGCTGGGTGGTGGACTGGCCTGCCACTTCCACCCAGAGCGGTACCCGCCACAGATCCTGCACGGTCTGCGGCTATGAAATGGTCCGGGAGTCCATCCCTGCCACCGGCGGCTCTTTCCCCAGCTGGGATTCCCCTTCCGGCGATTCTCCCAGCAACACCACCCCGGTGCAAAGTCCTGACGACTCTACCACCTCTACTGACGCCAATAAAGCCACCGACACTGTGACGGAGACTACGAATCGGCCTGACGGCTCCAAGACCGTGGTGGAAACACAAAAGGACGGCACCGTTACCACCACCGAAACAGCTAAGGACGGCTCCACCGTCAAAACCATTGCGCGGCCCAACGGCACGACTGAAACCACTATTAAGCAGGCCGATGGTCTTACCGCCACCGTTCAGGAGAGCCAGTACAGCGCCACGGCCACCATCCGCATTCCCTCCCAGACAGTAGAGACGAATCCGGGCGGTAGCGTAGTTCTCCCCATTCCGCCGCTACCCGGGGAGAACGCCTCTGTTACCGTCCATACCGGCGCAGCTCAGCCGATACCGGTGGAAATTCCTATTTATGGAAATGACGTCACTACCGTGGCCTGTCTTGTCAATGAAGACGGTTCAGAAACCATTCTCAAAACTGCGCTTCTCATCGGCGGGCATATCACCGTCAGCGTCTCTGATGGGGCCACGGTGCATATCCGGGACAATGAGAAGAATTTCCAGGACGTCCAAGGTCACTGGGCCGAGAACGCCATCAGCTTTGTCGCCGCACGGGAGCTGTTTTCCGGCGAGACATCCAGCGCCTTCGCCCCCGAAGCGTCCATGTCCCGCGCCATGCTGGCAACGGTGCTGGCCCGGTTAGACGGCGTGGACGCCGCCGACGGAACTGCCTATCAGCAGGGGATGGCTTGGGCGATTGCTCAGGGCATCAGCGATGGTCAAAATCCGGAAGGCCTGGTGACTCGAGAACAGTTTGTAGTCATGCTGCACCGCTACGCAGGTAATCCAGTTGCTACAAACCGGGAGCTGTATTTCAGCGATTCGGAGGAAATCAACGCTTACGCCTGGGAGGCGGTCCTCTGGGCCACTGAAAACGGTATCCTCAACGGTTACGAGGATGGCAGCCTCGCTCCCAATGGCAGCGCCACCCGCGCTCAGGCTGCGGCGATGCTGACCCGGTATGTGAAATTTTTGAATCAGCGATAGGTTTTCTGGCCGGGGCCGGCGGATCTTGACGCATCCGCCGGCCCCAGCCAGTAGGGTTTTACCTTATCCTTTTGTCACACTCCTGCGAGACAAGCTGGTTGCAGTCCACCAATACCACATAAAGGATCCGTGTGAGACGAATTGCAGGGGCAGCGCTTGACAAAGGGAAACAACATAGACAACAACAAAATGAACTGTCAACCTTACCAAAAACGCCGCCCGGCTGTAAAAAGTGCGGCGTTTTTGCGTAACAGGGAAAGGATGAAAGCATATGAGGAAACGGGGGCCAAACTAAGGTTTTGGCCCCGTTCAAATCCGAAAATGTAAGGAGGTCAAGCGAATGGCAGAAGAAAAGAAAACGGCCCTGGAGGGCAAGACCGCCAGTCAGCCCGCCTCAGCGAAAGAGGAGGCCCCTCCCTCTCCAGCACCGGAGGAGCCGCCCCAGCCCAAGGACGTCTCCCGCGCGGAAAAGGAGAAAATCGTCTATCTAGATCTCTTTGAGCTCCACCTATTCCAGAACCACCCGTTTAGCGTCCGGGACAACAATGAGGTGAAAGGGCTTCCCCTGTCCAAGGTCAAGACCAAGCGGCGTTCAACCTCACCAAGCGGCAGCTCATTTGTTTTGGCGGTGTCGGGCTGGTGGGCGTCCTCATCTATCTGCTGACCCGTGGAGCTATCGGCGGGACCGGGGCCATGTTCCTCGTGCTGGGGATCATGCTCCCGACGTTCCTCATGGCAATATACGAAAAGGACGGCCTGCTCTCGATTTTTGCACTGCTGTTTCCACAGCTGGCCTGTCCCTGTACTCACGCAAATGAAACATCCAAGAGTTAACTAACCAATTACCATATTGTGTATATTGCTATATAATCTGGTTATCTTTTGATGGCCCTCCAGACATCCAAAACCACTACCTGGCGGATATGTGTCCGCTTGTGATATGGTTGTTTTAGGTGAACGAGCCTATCAATGAACTGCTTCATTTATGGAAAATGGGATTCGAGCCAAAAGGCATTTGCCTTTTTAAAGATAAACACCAACATATCCCCTTTGCCCCGCTACGTCATCCGCAGCCAGTCCGGCAGAGTCCGGCTCCGGACGCCGGAGACGATGCCCATGGCGGCGAAGAGGGACAGGATGGAACTGCCGCCGTAGCTGAAAAAGGGCAGGGTCAGGCCGATGACCGGCATGACAAACAGGCACATGCCGATGTTCTCCACGGTCTGGAAGATCAGCATGGTGCCGAAGCCCACGCAGATGAGCGCGTCCATGGAGCTCTTGGCCACCCGGGCGGTCTGGAAGCAGCGGTATACCACCAGAAACTCCAGCACAATCACCACCATGCACCCCACCATGCCCAGCTCCTCGCCGCACACGCAGAAGATGAAATCCGTCTGCCGGGCCGGGAGACTGCCCTCGCCCCCCTGGGTCTGGATGCCCTGAAAGAGGCCCTGGCCGAAGAGGCCGCCGCTGCCCAGGGCCAGCAGGCCGCGGCTCTGCTGGTAGCCCACGCCGCCGGGGCTGTAGCTGTGGTCCAGAATCACGTGGAACCGGTCCATCCAGTACTTGGGCAGTTTCTCGAACACCGCCAGCAGGCCGATGCCCACCCCCAGGGAGCCAATAGCCAGGGCGAACCAGTACCAGGCCAGCCCGGCGGCCAGAGCCATGCCCATGTAGATAATGGGATACATCATGCCGCTGCCCGCGTCCCTGGACAGGAGGAAAATCCACACAAACATGAACAGGGCGTGGGCCGCGGGCCAGAAGAGGGACCCGAATCCCCGCATCCGCCGGTTGTCCCGGAACCAGGCGATCTGCCGGGCCAGCAGTACCGTAAAGGTCAGACGCACGATCTCTGCCGGCTGAATCATCATGGGCAGGCCCACGTAGATCCAGGAGCGGTTGCCGTAGGCCTCCCGGCCCAGCGGGGTGCGCAGCAGGGCAATGAAGCCGATGTCGAAGATCAGAAACAGCCACCACTTCTCCGCGAAGTGCTCCATGTCCACGTTGGAGAAGATGAAGTAGGCCGCCACACCCATGACCGCCCCGGCGGACTGAATCAGCACCCGCTTCACCTGCTCCGCCAGCCCCAAATAGCCGGTGGCGCTGGCGATGAGCACGACGCCGAAGGCCGTGCACACCAGACACAGCCCCAGCAGGACCATGTCCGCTTTTTTTACAATGTATTTCACGGCCCCCAGCAGCCGGTTAAGGATGGTCACAGCGTTGTCCTCCAGAGAGATTTTCCCTGTTAGTCTACCACAGGACCGGACTTCTGTAAACCTCGAATTTAGCGGAAAGTGCGCGCATTCTCCCAGATCGTCTCCACCTGGGCCTGCGTCAGATCCCAGCTCCCGCAGATCAGTACGATGCCCTCCCGGTCAAGCAGGGCGTACCGCCCCCCGTTCTCCGTCCGTCGGGCCTCCAGGGCCCCCTCCGGTAGCTCCGCTGGAAAGGCGTAATCGGGGCCGTAGTAGTGGGCGGCGCTGTTCTCCGGCGCAACAGTCAGATTCCAGCACAGCTGCCGCAGCCAGCCCCAGGGGATCCGGCACGCCTCGTACCTCAGATCGGGCAGATTGCTGGACCACTCCGCCGGCCCCTGAGAGCAGACGGTCCGGGCGGCCAGGGGGGAGCGGTCCGTCTTGGCCCGATAGCTGCACTGGTCCTCCTCCGTCACCTCAAAGCCCAGCGCCTCCAGGGTGATGGGCAGGGGGTCCCGGTACACCTCCATATCATAACTCACAGCGGAGCCCGGGTGGTTGGTGTGGACATAGGCCGGCTCCCGGTCCATCCGCAGGAAGCGGGCCCTCTGTGTGCCCAGCAGCAGAAAGGGCAGGCTGGCGGCGTACAGCACGCTCAGCGCCGCCACCGTGACCACAAAGGCGGTCCGGGTGGTCCCCCGGCGGCAGCCCCGGCCCTTGAGCAGCCCCATCACCCCCCGGGAGGCGGCCAGCACCAGCATGATGCCGCCAAAGGAGTAGAGCAGGATCCACCACGTGCCCGGAGCGGCGTAGTCCGCCACGTATCCCAGCAGGGTCAGGGCGCAGAGGGCCATCAGCGCCCAGCCCATCCACAGCCGGGCCCGGGTGTGGACCCTGGCGCAGGCCCCGCCCCGCTCCACGGCCCGTCTGGAGCGGAAAAGCCAGATGAAGTAGTCCGCCAGGAAGGCCGCGCAGTAGACCGCCATCCCCGCCAGCAGCAGGGTCAGGCTCAGATTGCTGGACCGGCTGATAAATTCCAGGGGGTCCCTGCGGAAGCTCTCTGCCCGCAGCCAGAGGTTCAGACCCGTGGACGCCAGAATCAGCGCGTAGCCAAGGACAAAGCTCTTGCCCATGGAGCGGCGGACAGCGTCCAGCTTGGCCGCCTCGTCGGTCTCAATGGGCACCGGGTCCGGCCGGAGCGCCCGGAAGATCTGGAGGGGGCCGTAGGCGGCGGCCAGCTCCCATCCCCCGGCCCGGCAGTAGTCGGCGTAAGTCTCCTGGTCCGGGGTGGGGGCGGCGTCAAAGACCGAGGCCTCCGGAAAGCAGGCGGCCGTGTATTTGGCCGGCCCCGGCTCCCCCCGGCGGTAAGTCCACAGGGTGCTGCCCGCCTTCTCCAGGAGCCAGCCCCGCTCCGCCATCCGCTCCAGATGCCGGGCTATGGCCTCGCTGTCGTTGATCTGGTACCAGTTCAAGGTTCTCTTTCTGTCTCTGCTCACGCGTACTCCCCCTCTCTGAACAGCTCGTAGTCCTCAGTCTGCCTCCGCAGCCGCCGGACCTCCTCCGCCAGCCGCCGCTGGCCCGCTTCGGTGATCCGGTAGGAGCGGCGGCGGCCCTCCACCTTGGTCTCTGCAATGAACCCCTCCCGCTGGAAGCTCTCCAGCAGGCTGTACAGGGTCCCCGGGCCGATGACCACCCGGCCGCCGGTCATCTCCGACACCCGGGCCATCACATCCACCCCGCAGCACTCCCGCTGAAGACACAGCAGGATGTAAAACATCTGCTCCGTCAATGTTTGAAACTTCTCCCGCGCCATGGGTACTGCCTCCCTTCCGATGGATTCCGCAGCCATTCTTTTCTTGAAAGAAAAGAATCAAAAGAACTTTTAGAGATGCTGGCTTCGGAGAAATAGCGATATTCGATATTGCTGAGATCAGTATAACATCGAATATCGTTATTGTCAAGGACAAAACCTCCAAGTCAGGGAAATCCATTTTTGCTGCGGCAGGTTGGCGTTGTCCTCAAGGGGCAGATTCGTCCTCCGGCTCCTCCATCACCCAGGGCAGGGTGAGGCCGAACTCCAGGTCAAAGTGGGGCTCCGGGAACTCCGGCGCACCGTATGGGTAAGTCTCGTGGCAGCAGGTCCCCTGGGCCCCCGGCTCGCCATTGCCGCCCAAGATACGGCCCGCCACGCGGTAGCTGAACTGGTAGAGATGACCGCCCTCCTGCCGGTACAGCTCGCACACATAGGTGGCCTTCTCCGGGGGAATGCCCAGCCTGTCCAGCGGCTCCAGCACAAATCCCGGCAGCCGCCGCTCCCGGGCCAGGGCCAGGAAATTCCGGCAGGGGCCGCAGCAGCACCCCCAAGGCTCCGCCTGGGCGTACCACCGCCGGGTTGCGGCCTCGTCCACCTCTGTCCGAAAGCCGAAGAAGGTATAGGGTTTTGTCTCTCCCATGGTTATGTCTCCCCGTTCCTATAGATAGAAAAGGGTGCGCGGACCAAGGTCCGCGCACCACTTGCAGCTGCCAGATTACAGCAGACTCTTCTCGTCGGCCTTGCTGAACAGGTGCATCACATTGCCGCCGAAGGTGATGTTGATCTTTGCGCCGTAGCCCAGGCTCTTCTGCTCGCCGGTCAGATCAATGGTGGGCAGAATGATGATGGCGTCCTTGCCGGCCACGTTCACGTGCATGTGGATGGTAGCGCCCATCAGCTCGGTGACGTCCACAGTGGCCGCCAGAGCGTGAGGCGCGTTGGCGTCGCACATGGTGATGTGGTCAGGACGGATGCCCAGGGTGATATCCTGGGGCGCGGTGTTCTTGCTCTTGAGCACGGACTGCTTGTCGTCGCTCAGCTCCATGCGGGCACCGGCCACGGTGACATAGTACCCGCTGCCGTCCTTCTCCAGCTTGGCGTCAAAGAAGTTCATCTGGGGCGTGCCGATGAAGCCGGCCACGAAGAGGTTGGCGGGATGATCGAACACCTGCTGAGGCGTGCCGATCTGCTGGATAAAGCCGTCACGCATGATGACAATGCGGTCGCCCAGGGTCATGGCCTCGGTCTGATCGTGAGTGACGTAGATGAAGGTGGTGTTGATCTTCTGACGGAGCTTGATGATCTCGGCGCGCATCTGGTTGCGCAGCTTGGCGTCCAGGTTACTGAGGGGCTCATCCATCAGGAAGACCTTGGGCTCGCGGACGATGGCGCGGCCGATGGCCACACGCTGGCGCTGGCCGCCGGACAGGGCCTTGGGCTTGCGGTCCAGGTACTGGGTGATGTCCAGGATCTCGGCGGCCTCCTTGACCTTCCGGTCAATCTCATCCTTGGGGACCTTCTTGAGCTTCAGAGAGAAGGCCATGTTCTCGTAGACCGTCATGTGGGGGTACAGGGCGTAGGACTGGAAGACCATGGCGATGTCACGGTCCTTGGGGGCCACGTCGTTCATGACCTTGCCGTCAATGAGCAGCTGGCCTTCGCTGATCTCCTCCAGACCGGCCACCATGCGCAGGGTGGTGGACTTGCCGCAGCCGGAGGGGCCAACCAGAACGATGAACTCCTGGTCCGCGATGTCCAGATTGAACTGCTGCACGGCCACAACGCCTTTCTCGGTCACCTGAAGGTTGACCTTCTTCTCAGGCGCGGCGTCGGCCTTCTTGCCCTTCTTTTTCTTCTGGTCGCCGCTGTGGGGGTAGATCTTCATGACGTTCTTCAGGGATACAGTTGCCATCTTTCAGGCGTTAGCGGAACCGCCTCCGCAGCTTCCACCTCAAAGGGACGGAGCAAAACCGCCTCTTTTTTGCGGCAGGTCTCCACACTGCCGCACCGCACGCCTACGCGGAAAACATCCTTTCTTGTCAGTCTGCCCCGCCATTTTGTGGAGTGGCGCGGCAGCTCGTGATTAGACGCTCAAGCGTCGCCGCTCAAGCTGATTATAGAATATAGGATTGCCGGGGGAAAGTCAAGCGGGGAGGTTATTTTCTACCTTCTGCCGGAAAACGGCGGAGGTTTCTGGCTATTTTGCCCAACGCCGCTGGTGCTCCGCCAAGTTCTTGGCTTGGCGGCGTACTAGGGGGCGGCGCAGCCCATCTCCCGGGAGGCCCGGGCCGCCACGTCCAGAAACGCGGGCAGCTTGGCGGCAATGAGCTCGTCCGTGACCCGGGAGGCGGGGCCGCTGACGCTGAGGCCGGCCACGGTCCGCCCTGTGTAGTCCCGGATGGGGGCCGCCACGCACCGCACCCCCAGCTCGCACTCCTCGTTGTCCAGGGCGTAGCCGTTCTTCCGGCTGAAGTCCAGGGCCTCGGCCAGGGCGGCCCCGGTGGAGAGGGTGTGCCGGGTGAGCCGGGGCAGGCCGGAGACAGCGACGTACTCCGCCAGCTCCTCCGGGCTGTACTCCAGCAGAAACAGCTTGCCTACGCCGGTGCAGTACATGGGCGCGGTCCTGCCGATATACTGCCGGGTGATGAGGGACTGGGAGGAGATGGTGACGTTGTCAATATAGACGATCTGCCGGTTCTCCTCCTGGACCAGGTGGGCGGACTCCTGGAACAGCGCGCTGGCCTCGGCCACAAAGGCGTGGAGGAGGCTGGTGACGCTCACCCGGTCCTTAATCATCTCCGCCAGGCTGCACAGCTTCAGGTTCAGGATGTACTTGCCGGACTCCTTGTCCTGGGCGGCGTATCCGGCGTTTTGCAGGGCCGCCACAAACCGGTAGCAGGTGCTCTGGTTCATGCCCACCTGATGGGCCAGGTCCACCAGCTTCACCGGCTGGGTCTGGCGGGCCAGGGCCTCCAGAACAAGAAGGAGCTTTTCCGCGGTCTGATTGGAGGCTGCGGCGGAATCCTTTGCCATAAAAAATCTTCCTTTTCATTTTTTTGCCTGCTGTCTGTCTGCTCTTATTATACATGCTTTTGCCGGGTTTGCAATCCTTAATTCCGGCGGCCCGCCCCCATCCGATGTTTTGGATAATAAAATAATTTTTTGATTTGCAAAATTATATGTTGACATCAAAGGGGGCGGCGCGTATAATCATACGCAGAGCAGGAGGCGGCCCGGACAGGAAAATTTCGGGAGGGCGGCCGGGGCGTCTCTTGACATCCCGCGCCGTCTATACTACAATAGATATTGCCTGAAAGATGGATCAAGCGCCAAATCCAATGCAAGAGTTCCTGCGACTATATTTCTGAGAAATGAGGAAATGACTATGAAATTTTCCAGCAAGGTGAAAAAGTGCGGTCTCTCTCCCATGCGCAAGTTCCATCCCTATGCCGTGGCCGCCGAGGCCGCAGGCAAGAAAATCTACCACCTGAACATCGGCCAGCCGGATATTGAGACCCCGCCTCAGTACTTCGACGCGGTGCGCAACTTCCATCTGCCGGTGCTGGAGTACGCCCCCTCTCCCGGGCTGCCCGTGCTGATCGAGGCCATCCAGAAGTACTACGACAACCTGAACATGCACTTTGAGAAGGACGAGATCCTCATCACCACCGGCGGCAGCGAGGCTCTCCAGATCGTGCTCAACTGCATCCTGGACGACGGCGATGAGATCCTCATCCCCGAGCCCTTCTATCCCAACTACAACACCATGGTCAATACCTGCGGCGCCAAGATCCACCCCGTCCATACCGCCCCCGAGGAGGGCTACCACTACGCCGACCGGGCCAAGATCGAGGCGGAGATCAACGAGCACACCCGGGCCATTATGTGCACCAACCCCGGCAACCCCACCGGCTGCGTCCTCACCCCCGAGGAGATGCGCATGATGGTGGACGTGGCCAAGGAGCACAATCTGTTCATCATCGGAGACGAGGCCTACCGCGAGTTCGTCTATGCCGGCGAGCCCCTCCAGTCCCTGGGCGAGTTCGCGGACGCGGCGGACAACGTGATCGTCATCGACACCGTGTCCAAGCGCTTCTCCGCCTGCGGCGCACGCATTGGCTGCATCATCAGCCGCAACAAGGAGCTCATGAGCGAGGCCATCAAGTACTGCCAGGCCCGCCTGTCCGTGGCTACCCTGGACCAGATCGCCTCCGCCGCCCTCTACGACGTGGGCCCCGAGTATTTCGCCGCCGTCCGGGAGGAGTACAAGCTCCGCCGGGATACCGTGGTTGCCAAGCTCAAGGAGATCCCCGGCGTCATCTGCGAGTGTCCCAAGGGCGCGTTCTACCTCATGGCCGCCCTGCCGGTGGATGACGCGGACGCCTTCCAGAAGTGGCTGCTCACCGACTTTGACGACAACGGCGACACGGTCATGTTCGCCCCCGGCGGGCCCTTCTACGCCACCCCGGGCAAGGGCGTCAACGAGATCCGCATTGCCTACGTCCTCAAGCAGAAGGACCTGGAGCGGGCCATGGACCTGCTGGCCAAGGGCATTGTGGCCTACAACAACCGGGCGAAGTAAGCAGCGCTGCCCCACCGCGATTCAGCCCGCCGGAGCCATCGGCCCCGGCGGGCTCTTTATGGGCGCGGAGCGGGCCTGCCGGAGATATCCGGCAGGCCCGCTGTCTCTGTAGCTGGAGGGCTCTATGCAAGGAAAAACCGCCCTGCCTCCTCCCGGAACACGGACCCGTAAAACAGGGTCATCACCTGGATGAGGTACTGGGTGTCCTTCGCCCCCGCCGTCTCAAAGCAGGAGTGCATGGCCAGCTGGGGCAGGCCGATGTCCACCGTATTCAGAGACAGATGGGAGTTGGAGATGTTGCCCAGGGTGGACCCGCCGGCCATATCCGAGCGGTTGGAGAACTGCTGCACCGGCACGTCCGCCCTGCGGCACAGGGCCGTGAAGACCGCCTGGGACGCGCCGTCGGTGGCGTAGCGGACGCCGTGCTTGATGACCGGGCCGCCGTTCATCGCCGGGCGGTGGGTGGCGTCGGCGTACTCCGGGTGGTTGGGATGGACCGCGTGGGCGTTGTCCGCCGACACCATGAAGCTGTGGGCCATGGCCTGGGCGCGGTTCTTGCCGAAGGCGGCGCATATCCGCTCCGCCACGTCGGCCAGGAACGTGCCGTCCGCCCCCTGCTTGGTGAGGCTGCCCACCTCCTCGTTGTCCAGCAGCGCGAACACCGGCACGCTGGCCGCCTCTTCAGCCTCCATAAAGCCCCGGAAGCAGCCGTAGGCGCACTGGAGGTCATCCAGCATGGGCGCGGACACAAACTGGTCCTCCGCCCCCCAGACCAGCCCCTTCTGCCGCAGGCAGAGGAACAGGTCCGTGCCCAGAATGTCCCCGGCCTCGCAGCCCGCCGCCTGGGCCACAACGGCCCGGAAGCTGCCCTTCTCCAGCCCCAGCCCCATCAGGGGAACCATGTCGGTCTTGGGGTCATATGAGTAGCCGTCGTTGGCCTTCCGGTTCATGTGGATCGCCACGCTGGGGATCAGCAGCAGATCCCGGTCCACGTACACCAGCCGGGTCTCCACGCCGTCCGCCGTCTGCACCAGCACCCGGCCCGCCACGGTCAGGGGCCGGTCCATCCAGGGCGCGCACAGCATCCCGCCGTACTTCTCCACGTTCAGCCGCACGTAGCTCTCCGGCCCGGCCAGCTCCGCGTTCTCCTTCACCCGCAGGCAGGGCGCGTCGGAGTGGCTGGCGGAGATCATAAAGCCGGAGAAGTCCCCGCCGGGGATCCGGAACGCCGCCAGGGCGGAGCCGTTGCGGGTGACGTAGTACCTCCCGCCCGGGGCCAGCGCCCAGTCCGCGCCCTCATACAGGCGGGTGTAGCCGTTCCGCTCCAGCTCCTCCGCCAGATTGGCCGCCGCGTGGTAGCGGCTGGGGCTGCGGGATAGAAAGTCCAGTAGTTCGGTCATTGTCAGTCTCCTCCGTTGTTTATTCGTTTCGTTCATAGAACCACACAAAGGCGTGGCAGGTCACCTTCTCCCCGCCGCTCTGGATCTCCACCTGATGCCTCCCGTCCTCCGTGAGGGTGTACAGGCACCGGATGGGCGTGCCCTCCAGGATCTGCCGGCGGAAGGCCACCTCCACCGTGCCGGGCAGGCGGTCAAACACCTCCTGGGGCAGAGCCTCCAGGGCGTAGTCCAGATAGTGGATGTTGTTGACGTGGCGGTTGACGTCCATGTCCCGCCGCCCGGCCAGCGTCGAAAAGGCCGGGGGCGTGCCGGGCGGGGTCTTGCCATTGGTGCGCAGGGGCGTGCCGAATACGCTCCGCTCCTCCATGTCGTAGGCGGACCGGACCGCGTCGGTGACCCGGGTGAGCTTGCCGGTGACGGCGTTCACCAGGATCCACTTGGAGGAGCCCCGGGCGATCAGCTCCTCCCCCTGCCAGACCAGAAAGTCCCGCTCTGAGAAGAAGCCGTCCAGGGACCGGGGCCAGGTCTCCGTCCGCAGATGGGTCCGCCAGACGGGACGGGTCCGCAGCTCCGCCCGCCAGCCGGAGAGAAGCCAGCATACGCCGGTGCGGGGCACGTCCTTGGCGCCGTAGCCCCGCTCGTCGGAGGCGATGGCCGCGGCCTCCTGGAGGATGCGCAGCAGGCCCCGGTGGTCCAGCCGGCGGTCAATTCCTACATCGGGGTAGGTAATATCGGTTTCGTAGATGTATGGCGTATCAATCATTCCTTCTTTTGTTTTCTCTATTGTACTACCAAAAGGCGGGAATGTCAAAGGGGGAAAGGGCTACGCCCGGATCCCCGCCTGCCGGAAGGCCGCCTCCAGCAGGGCCATGTCCCCGGGGATGGAGATGGGCTCGCCGCAGGCGGCGATGGCGTTGGCCACGTCCTTGAGCCCGCTGCCGGTGACCACGCTGACCACAACGGCGTCGGAGGGGATCCTGCCCGCCTGGCACAGCTTTTTCAGCCCTGCCGTGCCCGTCACCCCCGCCGGCTCGCCGAACACGCCGCACCGGCGGCCCAGCAGCTTCTGCGCCGCCATAATCTCCTGATCGGAGACGTTCACCGTCAGGCCGTCGGACTCCCGAATCGCCATGAGGGCCTTGTCCGCGTTCCGGGGCACGCCTACGGCGATGGAGTCGGCCAGGGTGTTCTCCTCCATGGGCCGCCAGTCCTCGCCGGTCTCAATGGCCCGGTTCAGGGGGCAGCACCCCTCCGCCTGAACGGAGATCAGGCGGGGCAGGCGGTCAATGAACCCTATGGCGTGGAGGTCCTTAAGCCCCTTCCAGAGCCCGGCGATGGTGCAGCCGTCTCCCACGGAGATGGCGATATAGTCCGGCGCCGCCCAGTTCAGCTGCTCCATGATCTCCAGGCCCACGGTCTTTTTCCCCTCGGAGAGGTAGGGATTAATGGCGGCGTTGCGGTTGTACCAGCCCCATTTTTCGATGGCGGCCCTGCTCAGCTCGAAGGTGTCCTCATAGCTGCCCTGGACCGACACCACCGTGGCCCCGAAGGTCATCAGCTGGGCCACTTTCCCCTTGGGGGCCCGGCTGGGAACGAAGATGTAGGTGCTCAGTCCTGCCGCCGCCGCGTTGCCGGCCAGGGAGGAGGCGGCGTTGCCGGTGGAGGAGCAGGCGATCACCTGGGCTCCCGCCTCCCGGGCCTTGGCCACGGCCATAGCGCTGGCCCGGTCCTTCAGGGAGGCGGTGGGGTTGATGCCGTCGTCCTTGATGTAGAGCTTGGCAAGGCCCAGCTCCTGGGCCAGCGCGTCCGCCTCATAGAGGGGGCTGCCGCCCACCCGCAGGGGGGGCAGGGGGGTGTCCTTCTCCACCGGAAGCAGCTCACGGAAGCGCCACATGGTGCTGTCCCGGCGCTGTGCCAGATCGTCCTTGGTGAAGGTGGAGCGGATGTAGTCGTAGTCGTAAACGATGTCCAGAATGCCGCCGCAGGCGCAGCTGGTCAGATCGGGCGCGGCGGCGTAAATCCTCCCGCATCTCACGCATTTCGCGTGTTTCACGTTTTTCATGGTGGTGCTCCTTTTAGTAATCATTCTTTTTTCTTGAAAGAAAAAAGAATCAAAAAAGAACTTTAGAGGGGGTTACAGGGGCCTGCATCGTACATCCGGCCCCGGATCCAGAAGCGCACCTGCACCTGTGGATTTGCTTATGGTTCGTCTTCCCGGAGGGTTTCCAGCGCAACGCGTGTTGCTTCTACCACAAAGGCAGTAAAGGTACAATCCTTGCCCTGTATCGCTTTCTCAACCTCTTCAATAATATCATTGGGAAAACGAATGCTTTTGCTTGTTGTCGGCGGGATTTTAGGAATTTTGAATTTAGCCATATTGCACCTCGTCATACATAGTATATGACGATTGTATTGCAGTATTTATCGCAATTTAGAATTACAAATGAACCTCGTTTGCATTGCATTTGAGGCTCAATTATGCTATAATAGTTAATGAGGTGATGAAATATGGAAAATTTCCCCAAATACTACACTCGATTATTCAATGGTATCACAGACGCGCTCAAAGCGATGGAGGAGCAAAATTATATCAAGGCACAGGATATTCTTATCCGGGCCCAGCAGGACGCAGAGGAGATGTACCTGGATGACGGGGACGGCGAGGAAACTGAATAAGCGAAAAGGGCGGGGCCAGCGGTCCCGCCCTTGTTGATTCAGTCCTCCAGCGTGGTTTGCAGATCCGCCAGCAGCTCCCGCATCTGCTCCTTGGCCCGCTCCGGATCCTTCTCCTCAATCGCGCTCTTAATCCGCGCAATCAGCATACGAAGAAGGGCGTTGAATTGCTTGTCAGTCTGTCCCATAGTACGCTCCTTTCACTGTTCAGTCTGCGCTTACAGGTTCTTCAGCAGGCCCGTGGCCTCGTTGAACTCGTTGATGAGCTCATCCAGCTCGGCGGCCTGGGCGTGGACCGCGTCCCAGGTGTTCTCCGTATCGTACCACAGGGCGTTCAGATCCTTCACGTCCCGGGCCTGCTGCTCCACCCAGGTGTAGTACTTCAGGTTGTGGACCCGCTTGCGGTCCGTGTATGTCAGCTCCTTAAGGCTGTCCGTCTTGAGCCCCAGCATGTGCAGGTGGTGGTCCAGGGCCGCCTCGTGGACGCTGTACGCCCCGTGCATCTCGTCCAGCTCCGTGATCCGGCTCTGATACATGGCCGCGCTGTCCGTCAGCACCGTGCCCACCACGTCGTGCTCGGTGAGCTCGTAGTATTTCGCCAGCTTGATGCAGCACAGCACATTGGCAATGCCGCTGATTCCCAGCCAGCTCAGCTTCTCAATGAGCGCGTCCTCCAGGCCCAGCTCCTCCTTGAGGTACTTCTCGCCGTCGGGGGTGTTGAACAGGCGCAGGAGCCGCTGGCTGTCCTCGTCGTCAATGGCAATCGCCATGTCGGTGTTCTTCACGTTGTGGATCCAGGGGATATGCTTGTCTCCGATGCCCTCGATGCGGTGGCCGCCGAAGCCGTTGTCCAGGATAGTCGGGCACTGGAGGGCCTCGCCCACGGCCAGCTTGAGATGGGGATAGCGCTCCTTGAGCAGATCGCCCGCGCTCATGGTCCCGGCGGAGCCGGAGGTGAAGCAGGCCCCGGCAAAGCGGTCCCCGGGCCGCTTCACGGCCTCAAAGAGGTCCGCCAGGGCATAGCCGGTGACGTTGTAGTGCCACAGGGGGTTGCCCATCTCCTCAAACTGGTTGAAGATCATGTACTGGGGGTCCTGCTTGAGCTCCCAGGTCTTGTCAAAGATCTCCTTCACGTTGCTCTCGCAGCCCGGGGTGGCGATGACCTCTCCGGCAATGGACTTGAGCCAGCTGAACCGCTCCTGGCTCATCTCGGCGGGGAGAATCGCCACGCTCTCGCAGGCCAGCAGCTTGGAGTTGAACGCGCCGCCCCGGCAGTAGTTGCCGGTGGAGGGCCAGACGGCCTTGTGCCAGGAGGCGTCAAACTGGCCGGTGACCAGCCGGGGGGCCAGACAGCCGAAGGACGCGCCCACCTTGTGGCATCCGGTGGGGAACCATTTGCCCGCCATGGCGATGATCCGGCAGGGCACGCCGGAGAGACTGCTGGGGATCTCCACGTAGTTGGGCACGGCCTGGAACAGGCCGCCGCTCTCCTTGGCCTCGTTTTTCCAGGTGATGCGGAAGAGGTTCAGGGGGTTCACGTCCCACAGGCCCACGCCCCTGAGCTTCTCCTGAATGGGGGCCGGGATGGTCTCCGGGTTCTGCATCTGGGCGATGGTGGGAATGATAACGTTGTTCTCCCTTGCCTTCTGCACGTTCTTGGAGAGGATTTCTCTGTGGATGGTGAGATCAATCTTGCTCATGGCGCTTTTCCTCCTGTTTTAGATCAATGTAAGAATACAGCGTGTATTTGGAGATGCCGAAATACTTGGCCACCTTGTCGCCGCTCTTGGTGACCAGAAACGCCCCGTGCTGGCTGAGGAACTGGATGGCCCGGACCTTGTCGTCCTTGTTCATCAGAGCCGCCGGCTTGCCCACCAGGGCCACGCTCTGCTCGATGAGGCCGTCCAGCATGTCGTTGACGTTGACCACGGCGATGTTCTCCTCCCGCCGGCCGCAGGGGGTGCTGGTGATGCCGGACACGGCCTGCTCCACCATCAGCAGGGCGGAGATGTCGAAGTTGATGGACAGGATGCCGGAGACCGCCCCGCCGGGGGAGCGGACGTAGACGGTGGAGGACTTGAGAACCTTGCCGCCGTCGGTGCGGCAGAGGTAGCCCAGGCAGTCCTGGGGGTCCTCGTTGTGGCTCATGATCTGCTCCAGAACCACGTTGGAGGGGCCGTCCCCCACCTTGCGGCCGGTGACGTGGCCGTTTTCGATGTGGACGATGGAGTGGGCCGGATCCTGGCTCTCCAGATCGTGGACCACCACCTCGCAGTTGGAGCCGAACTGGGCGGCCAGGGCGGCGGCCACCTGCTTGAGTACGGACAGCTGATGGGCTTCCAAAACGGTATCAACCTCCCTCTCCCCGGCCTGGGCCGGGGCTGATTTTTGCGGTTCCGGATGTGCTTCCGGGTCCATCATACCAGCATTGGGAGGAGAATGCAATGGGTTTTCAAAAAGATTTTTAGCTTTTCAAAAAAATTGTTTGACAACCGCGTTTTCTATGCTATGATAAGGATAGAGAGGGGCTGCGGCGTCTGTCCGGAGAGGGGCCGCCACGGGGCTTCGCCCAACGGCCGGCCCGGCAGCGCCTGCGCTGCCCAAGTTCTTTTTGATTCTTTTTCTTTCAAGAAAAAGAATGTTGACTGAAAATACATGAAACGGAGGGCGTGACCTATGGACTTTGAGGGCATCAAGCGGGCATCGGAGGGCTACCGGGAGAACATGAGCAAATTCCTGCGGGACCTGATCGCCATTCCCAGCGAGAGCTGCGGCGAGGAGGGGGTCATCAAGCGCACCATTCTGGAGATGGAGCGGCTGGGCTTTGACCGTACGGAGATTGATCCCCAGGGCAACGCCCTGGGCTGGATGGGCCAGGGGGACAAGGTGATTGCCTTTGACGGACACATCGACACCGTGGGCGTGGGCAACGCCGGCAACTGGGACCACGATCCCTACCAGGGCTACGAGACCGAGGACGTCATCTACGGCCGGGGCGGATCGGACCAGGAGGGCGGCGTTGTGTCGGCGGTGTACGGGGCGAAGATCATGAAGGATCTGGGCCTCATCCCCGAGGGGTACGCGATTCTGGTGGCGGCCACGGTCCAGGAGGAGGACTGCGACGGCCTGTGCTGGCAGTACATCCACAACGAGGACGGCATCACGCCGGAGTTCGTGGTGTCCACGGAGCCCACCGACGGCGGCATTTACCGGGGCCACCGGGGCCGCATGGAGATCCGGGTGGACGTGAAGGGCGTCAGCTGCCACGGCTCCGCCCCGGAGCGGGGGGACAACGCCATCTATAAGATGGCCGACATTGTCCGGGAGATCCGGGCCCTCAACGACAACGACGACGGGGAGGGGACGGAGATCAAGGGGCTGGTGAAGATGCTGAGTCCCCAGTACAACCCGGACCACTACGAGGACGCCCGGTTCCTGGGCCGGGGCACCTGCACGGTGAGCCAGATTTTCTTCACCTCCCCCAGCCGGTGCGCGGTGGCGGACAGCTGCGCGGTGTCCATTGACCGGCGCATGACCGCCGGGGAGACCTGGGACAGCTGCCTGGAGGAGATCCGGGCCCTGCCGGCGGTGCGCAGGTGCGGCGAGGACGTGAAGGTGAGCATGTACATGTATGACCGTCCGGCCTGGACGGGGCTGAAGTACGAGACCGAGTGCTATTTCCCCACCTGGATCAACAAGGAGAGCGCCCCCCACGTCCAGGCCCTGGCGGAGGCCCACAGGGCCCTCTACGGTCCGGAGCGGGTGGGCCACGCGGACCCGGACGAGAGGCTGGACGCCATGCATCTGCGCCGCCGTCCCCTCATCGACAAGTGGACCTTCTCCACCAACGGCGTGTCCATCCAGGGCCGGTACGGCATCCCCTGCGTGGGCTTCGGCCCCGGCGCGGAGAGCCAGGCCCACGCCCCCAACGAGATCACCTGGAAGCAGGATCTGGTCACCTGCGCGGCGGTGTACGCGGCCTGCGTGGGGCTCTATAAGGGCAGGGGCGGCGAGGACGTGTGCGAGTACAGGGGCGGCAAGACGGACAACGATATCAAATAGTTAGGGAAAAAGCGTTAAAAGGTTTTTCTTTCTGGTTCTTTTTCTTGTTCACAAAGAAAAAGAACAGGCCGCATAAAATAAAGACATAAAGGAGACGATAAGCAATGAGCAAGACAGAGCAGCTGGCCCAGGGCCTGGAAAAGCTGAAGATCAACGGCATGTACAAAAACGACTTCTACTGGACCTGGGACAAGACGGACGACGAGCTGGCGGCGGTCTTTGCCGTGGCCGACGCCCTGCGGGATCTGCGGGAGCGGAACATCTCCACCCGGATCTTCGACTCCGGCCTGGGCATCTCCATTTTCCGCGACAACTCCACCCGCACCCGGTTCTCCTTCGCCTCCGCCTGCAACCTGCTGGGCCTGGAGGTCAGCGATCTGGACGAGAAGAAGAGCCAGATTGCCCACGGCGAGACGGTCCGGGAGACGGCCAACATGGTCTCCTTCATGGCCGACGTGATCGGCATCCGGGACGACATGTTCATTGAGGAGGGCCACAAGTACCAGAAGACCTTCATGGACGCCCTGGACGAGGGGTATGAGAAGGGCATTCTGGAGCAGCGGCCCACCTTGGTGAACCTCCAGTGCGACGTGGACCACCCCACCCAGTCCATGGCGGACCTGCTCCACGTGATCCACCAGTTCGGCGGCGTGGAGAACCTGAAGGGGAAGAAGGTGGCCATGACCTGGGCCTACTCCCCCAGCTACGGCAAGCCCCTGAGCGTGCCCCAGGGCATCATCGGCCTGTTCACCCGGTTCGGCATGGACGTGACCCTGGCCCATCCGGAGGGGTACGAGGTGATGCCGGAGATCGAGGACGTGGCCCGGAAAAACGCGGCGGCCTCCGGCGGGGCCTTCCGGAAGGTGAACTCCATGGAGGAGGCCTTCCGGGGCGCGGACATTGTCTACCCCAAGAGCTGGGCCCCCTTCAAGGCCATGGAGAAGCGCACCCGGCTCTACCGGGAGGGGGACAAGGCGGGCATTGACCGGCTGGAGCAGGAGCTGCTGGCCCAGAACGCCCAGCATAAGGACTGGTCCTGCACCGAGGAGATGATGAAGCTGACCCGGGAGGGCCGGGCGCTTTACATGCACTGCCTGCCCGCGGACATCACGGGCCTGAGCTGCCAGGAGGGCGAGGTGGATAACTCCGTCTTTGACCGGTATATCCAGCCCCTGTACAAGGAGGCGTCCTTCAAGCCCTACATCATTGCGGCCATGATCTTCCTGAGCAAGGTCAAGGACCCTGTGGGCGCGCTGCGGGCGCTGGAGCGTGCCGGCGGGCGGCGGAAGGCGTTTTAGGTATACATACTTTTCCCTGTGAAGAGCGAAACCGTACCAGAGGAAACAGTATGGCTACTGAAAGGAATTTGAGGAAGTAAGGTATGAGCAAGCGCATCGTCATCGCCCTGGGGGGAAACGCCCTGGGGAACACGCTGCCCGAGCAGGCGGCAGCGGTGAAAATCACCGCCCGGGCCATCGTGGATCTGATCGAGGACGGCAATCAGGTGGTGGTGGCCCACGGAAACGGACCCCAGGTGGGGATTATCAACAACGCCATGGCAGCCCTCCAGAAGGAGGATCCCAGCCAGGGCTTCACCCCGCTGTCCGTCTGCGGGGCCATGAGCCAGGCCTACATTGGCTACGATCTGCAAAACGCCTTCCGGGAGGAGCTGCTCAACCGCGGCATCGGCAACATGCCCGTGTGCTCCATTGTCACCCAGGTGGAGGTGGACCCGTCGGACCCGGCCTTTGACCACCCCTCCAAGCCCATCGGCAAGTTCCTGACCGAGCGGGAGGCCAAGGAGTACGCGGCCAAGACCGGCAATCTGGTCCGGGAGGACGCGGGCCGGGGCTGGCGGCGGTACGTGGCCTCCCCCAAGCCCAAGCACATCATTGAGGCCGGCGCCATCCGGGCTCTGACCGAGGACGGCCATCTGGTCATCTGCTGCGGCGGCGGGGGCATCCCGGTCTACCGCACGGAGAAGAACCACCTCAAGGGCGCGGCGGCGGTGATTGACAAGGATTTTGCCTCTGAGCTGCTGGCGGAGCAGCTGGACGCGGATATGCTCATCATCCTCACCGCCGTGGAAAAGGTAGCCGTCAACTTCCGCAGGGAGAACGAGCAGTGGCTGGACGCCATGACCCCGGATCAGGCCCTCCAGTACGCCCGGGAGGGGCAGTTCGCCCCCGGCTCCATGCTGCCGAAGGTGGAGGCGGCGGTGAAATTCGCCCAGTCCAAGCCCGGCCGGGAGGCCCTCATCACCCTGCTGGAGAAGGCCCGGGAGGGCATCGCCGGCAAGACCGGCACCGTCATACGGCAATAAGGATCTGTATTCGCCGCCGCCCAGCGGCTGCGCAGACAGGCCAAGAACCCCCGCCGGACATTGCGTCCGACGGGGGTTTTCGCGCTATTTTTCCCTCTCCGCGCCGCCGCGCAGGTGGGAGATCAGGTGACAAACAAGCCCCACATCCGCCTCCGTCAGCCCGGCAACGCTGACGGTGGCCGTCTCACTGAGGCCCAGGAGGTAGTCCGCCGAGACCTGGAAGAGCCCGGCCAGCTCCGCGATATACTGCGTCGAGGGTGTGGAAATGCCCATCTCCCAGGCGTTCACGCTGGACCGGGTGATGCCCAGCCGCTTTGCCAGCTTTTCCTGGGACATGCCCGCCTGCTCCCGCAGGATCTTGATTCGCTCCGCTGTCATTGGATCCCCTCCTCTGGGGAATATGATAGCGGATTTTTCTGACAGACGCAATAGGCATTTACGGGGGAACGGGGAAAACCATTTTTACAGCGGCAGATGGCTCTTATCGGGATCTGTGTAGGGGCGAGCAGTGCTCGCCCCTACAGGAAACTGCGTTTTTCCAAAAATTGATTTCCGTGGCGGAGAAACGGGCCCCGGGATAAGTGGGAGATGGCACAAAAGAGTGCACAGCAGAGACAGTTGTTTTGTTTATGCAGACAAAACTTTTTCCGGCGGTTAAAAAAACGTTGACGGGGACAAAATGCCTGTGTTACGATTTAATCTATTAAAGCAGCGGCAGACGGCCGGACAGGCCGCCGCCCATGCCAAATTCAGCTTGGAGGCGACAGCCATGCGCATTGCGAACGACTATCTCAACGGCCTGATGGAGCGGGTGATTGCCCGCAACCCGGCGGAGCCGGAGTTTCATCAGGCGGTGGGGGAGGTGCTCACCTCCCTGGTCCCCGTGGTGGAGGCCAACCCCGCCTATATCACCGAGGGCGTGATGGACTGCATCGTGGAGCCGGAGCGGATCATCAAGTTCCGGGTGCCCTGGGAGGACGAGCAGGGCAATATCCACGTCAACCGGGGCTTCCGGGTCCAGTTCAACTCCGCCATCGGCCCCTACAAAGGGGGCCTGCGGTTCCACCCCACCGTCTACGAGGGCATTGTGAAGTTTCTGGGCTTTGAGCAGATCTTCAAAAACAGCCTCACCGGTCTGCCCATCGGCGGCGGCAAGGGCGGGGCGGACTTTGACCCCAAGGGCCGGAGCGACCTGGAGGTCATGCGCTTCTGCCAGAGCTTCATGACTGAGCTCTTCAAGTATATCGGCCCGGACACCGATGTGCCCGCCGGGGACATCGGCGTGGGCAGCCGGGAGATCGGCTACCTCTTCGGCCAGTACAAGCGCCTGCGCAACGAGTTCACCGGCGTGCTCACCGGCAAGGGCCTGACCTACGGCGGTTCTCTGGCCCGCACCGAGGCCACCGGCTACGGCCTGTGCTACTTTGCCGACTGCATGCTCAGGGACGCGGGCCGGAGCTTTGACGGGGCCGCGGTGGCCATCTCCGGGTCTGGCAACGTGGCCATCTACGCCTGCGAGAAGGCGGCCCAGTTTGGGGCCAGGGTGGTGACCATGAGCGACTCCGGCGGGTTTATTTACGACAAGAACGGCATTGACCTGCCCCTGGTCAAGGAGCTCAAGGAGGTCCGGCGCCAGCGCATCTCCGCCTATGTGGACGTCCACCCGGAGGCGGAGTACCACCCGGGCTGCGCCGGCGTGTGGCAGACGCCCTGCGACATTGCCCTGCCCTGCGCCACCCAGAACGAGCTGGATCTGAACGGGGCCAGGGCTCTGATCGGGAACGGCTGCTATGCCGTGGCCGAGGGGGCCAACATGCCCTGCACCCCGGAGGCGGTGGAGGCCCTCCAGGCCGCCGGCGTGCTCTTCGCCCCGGCCAAGGCCGCCAACGCCGGCGGCGTGGCCACCTCCGCTCTGGAGATGAGCCAGAACTCCATGCGCTTCTACTGGACCTTCGAGGAGGTGGACGAGCACCTGAAAACCATTATGACGGACCTCTACCGCAACGCCTCCGCCGCCGCGGCCCAGTACGGCATGGCGGGGAATCTGGCGGCGGGGGCCAACATCGCCGGATTTGTCAAGGTGGCGGACGCCATGCTGGCCTACGGCATTGTGTAAGGGGGCGGGCCTGTGAACGAGTATATTGCCCGGGTGCGGGAGAATCTGGCGCGGCAGTACCCCAACGAGCCGGAGTACCTCCAGTCCGTGAACGCCTGGCTGGAGATGATCGGGCCGGCGGCGGACGATCCCCGGTACGAGCGGCTGGATCTCATCACACGCATGGTGGAGCCGGAGCGGATGTTCACCTTCCTCATCCCCTGGGTGGACGATGCGGGCGTGACCCACACCAGCCACGGCTACCGGGTCCAGTTCAACTCCGCCATCGGTCCCTACAAGGGGGGCCTGCGGTTTCACCCCACGGTCACCCCCTCGGTGGTGAAGTTTCTGGGGTTTGAGCAGACCTACAAAAACGCCCTCACCGGCCTGCCCATCGGCGGGGCGGCCGGCGGCGCGGACTTCGATCCCCGGGGCAGGTCCCGCCGGGAGATCATGCGCTTCTGCCAGAGCTTCATGTACGCCCTCTACCGGTATATTGGCGCGGACACCGACGTGCCCGCCGGGGACATCGGCGTGGGCAGCCGGGAGATCGGCTACCTCTACGGGGCCTACAAGAAGGTGACGGGCCGGGCCGAGAGCAGCGCCCTCACCGGCAAGGGCCTGACCTACGGCGGCAGCCGGGTCCGCCAGGAGGCGGCGGGCTTCGGCACGGTATACTTCCTCGCCCGGATGCTGGAGCACCAGGGGGAGACCATGGAGGGCAAGCGTCTGCTGGTCTCCGGCTTTGGCAATATGAGCTGGGGGGTGTGCCGCAAGGCCGCCCAGCTGGGGGGCCGGGTGGTGACCCTCTCCGGGCCGGACGGATATATCTACGATCCGGACGGCGTGGCCACCCAGGAGAAGTACGACTTCATGGTGGAAATGCGCTGCAGCGGGGAGGACCGGGTGGAGCCCTACGCGGAGCGGTTCGGCGTGGCCTTCTACCCGGGCAGGAAGCCCTGGGAGGTCCCGGGGGACGCGGCCATCCCCTGCGCCACCCAGAACGAGCTGACTGTGGACGACGCGGTGCTCATCCTGGCCAACGGCGTGCGCTACTACGTGGAGGGGGCCAACATGCCCGCCACAGCGGAGGCCCTGCGGCTGCTGCGGCTGAGTCCCAGGGTGCTCACGGCGGGGGCCAAAGCGGCGGGCAGCGGGGGCGTGGCGGTGTCCGCCCTGGAGATGGTGCAGAACTCCCTGCGCTACAGCTGGTCCCGCCGGGAGGTGGACGAGAAGCTGCGGGGGATCATGAGCTCCATCTACGACGCCTCCGCCGCGGCGGCGGAGGCCTACGGCCTGGGCTATGACCTTATCGCGGGCAACGACATCGCCGCGTTCAAGAAGATCGCTGACGCCATGATCGCCCAGGGACTGTAGAGAAGACGAACCATCCGCCCCCGGGCGCCGGGGAGCGGATGGTTTTTTTCACGCCGGGCATTTTCGGTGAAAAGCTTCCTTGTAAAACCGGGGAAACTGTGGTATACTCGCTCTATCCAAAGGATCCGGGAGGAACGGGAAATGGAACCTGTATGCTACACGGTGCAGACCATCAACGGCGACTACGCCTACCTGCTCAGCGACAGCGGCGTTGAGAACCAGGTGGCCATGTTTCTGCTGCCCGAGGGCACGGACGTGGGCAGCCGCCTCCTGTGGGAGAACTTCCAGTGGACGCTGCTGTAGGGGCCCCTGGGGCCCCGGGCAGTCCGCCGGAGGAGAGGAGTACGGTATGCTGGAGCAGATCACTGATATTGTAAGGGAGGCGGCCCAGATCGTCCTGGCCGCCAGGGACATCCCGTCCCAGACCCATGAGAAGACCTCCGCCGCCGATCTGGTGACGGAGTACGATCTGGCGGTGGAGCGGTTTCTGAAGGAGAAGCTGCCCCCGCTGGTCCCGGGGTCCGTCTTCTTTGGCGAGGAGGAGGCGGAGAACGCCGACCCCAGCCGGGGGTGGGCCTTTATTGTGGACCCCATCGACGGCACCACCAACTTTGTCCGGGACCTCCGCCAGAGCGCCATCTCCGTGGCCCTGGCCAGGGACGGCGCGGTGGAGTACGGCGTGGTCTACGACCTCTATAAGGACGAGCTGTTCTCCGCCCGGCGGGGCGGCGGCGCGTTCCTCAACGGCAGTCCCATCCACGTCAGCACCCGCCCCCTGTCCCAGGGGGTGTTCGGCATGGGCACCGCCATCTATAAGCGGGAGTACCTGGAGCCCACCATGCGCCTGACGGAGCAGCTCTTCCGCCGCAGCTGCGACTTCCGCCGCCTGGGCTCGGCGGCCCTGGACCTGTGCAACGTGGCCTGCGGCCGCACGGAGGTGTTCTTCGAGTACAGCCTGTGCCCCTGGGACTACGCGGCGGGGAGCCTGCTGGTGTGCGAGGCCGGGGGGAGGATCTGCACCCTGGAGGGGAAGCCCCTGCCCATTGTGGAGCGGAGCAGCGCCTGGGCCAGCAATCTGGTGAACTGGGATATCCTGCGGGAGCTGGAGGTCTGACGCCATGCCCTATCTGCTGACCATACTCCTGTGCGTGGCCGCCGATCAGGCGGTGAAATACTACGTGGTCACCCACCTGGCCCTCTACGAGAGCGCCCCCCTGCTGCCGGGGCTGGTGGAGCTGTACTACATCCGCAACACCGGCGGCGGCTTCTCCATCCTCTCCGGCCACACCTGGCTCCTCACCCTGCTGACGGCGGCGGTGATGGTTTTCGTGGCGGTGCTGCTGGTGCGGAGGACCTTCCCCCACCCCCTGGCCATGTGGACGCTGACGGCCATCCTGGGAGGCGGACTGGGGAACCTCATTGACCGGGTGCGTCTGGGCTATGTGGTGGACATGTTCAACTTTCAGTTCATGAGCTACCCGGTGTTCAACGTGGCGGACATCCTGGTGGTCTGCGGGACCATCGGCTTTGCCGCCTACTATCTGCTGCTCCACGACAGGGTGGCAAAAAAGGAGACAGACCATGGGACGGACCAGCCTGACGGCGGCCAGTGAGGACCGGGGGGTCCGGCTGGACAGCTTCCTGGCCTGCCGCGTCCCGGAGCTGACCCGCTCCGCCGCGGCGCGGCTCATCGAGACCGGCCGGGTGACGGTGGCGGGGCGGACCGCCGCCAAGAGCTGCCGCCTGGAGGGCGGGGAGCTGGTGGAGGCGGAGCTGCCGGACCCGGAGCCAACCCAGGCCCTCCCCCAGGACATCCCCCTGGACGTGGTGTATGAGGACGAGGACGTGATCGTGGTAAACAAGCCGGCGGGGCTGGTGGTCCATCCGGCCCCGGGCCACCCCGACGGCACCCTGGTCAACGCCCTGCTCCACCACTGCGGCAGCAGCCTCAGCGGCATCGGGGGGGAGCTGCGGCCGGGGATCGTCCACCGCATTGACCGTGACACCAGCGGCCTCATCATCGCCGCCAAGAACGACGCGGCCCACCAGGCCCTCTCCGCCCAGCTCCAGGACCACACCCTGGCCCGGACCTACGAGGCCGTGGTGGTGGGGAACCTCCGGGAGGACCAGGGGACCGTGGACGCGCCCATCGGCCGCCACCACACGGACCGGAAGAAGATGGCCGTCACGGACCGGGGGGGCCGCCGGGCGGTGACCCACTGGGAGGTTCTGGAGCGGTTCCAGGGCTTTACCCATGTCCGCTGCCGGCTGGAGACCGGGCGCACCCACCAGATCCGGGTCCACATGGCCCACCTGGGCCACCCCATCTGCGGGGACACGGTCTACGGGGCCAGAAAGCCGGTGCCGGGGCTGACAGGCCAGTGCCTCCACGCGGTTGGCCTGCGGTTCATCCATCCCAGGACCGGGGAGGCGGTGGAGCTGTCCTGCCCGCTGAGCGATGCGTTTACCGCCCTGCTGGAGAAGCTGCGGAAGTGAGAATACAAATGAAACATCCCGGGGCCGCCGTGCAGCGGCCCCGGGATGTTTCTTCTGGTCTCTTTTTGCCTCTTCTACAGTCTGTCAGATATACGAAACCGGCTGATAAGGCTGTTGAGCATCCGCGCCTGCTCGGACAGCTCCTTGGAGACCGCCGCGCTCTTCTCTGCGGCGGAGGAGTTGCTCTGGACGACGGCGGAGATCTCCTTGATGCCCGTCTCCACGGAGACGATCATCTCCGACTGCTGGACGCTGGCGGCGGCGATCTCGTCCATCAGCTTCTTGATGGCCTGGATGCAGTCGTCGATAACCTGCATGGCGGAGACGGCCATGCTGGTGGCCTCCGTACCCGTTTTGACGTCCTGGATGGACCGGTTGATGAGATTGTTGGTGTTCTGAACGGCGTCCCCCGATCTGGCCGCCAGATTCCGCACCTCGTCCGCCACCACGGAGAACCCCTTCCCCGCCTGTCCGGCCCGGGCGGCCTCCACAGAGGCGTTGAGCGCCAGGATGTTGGTCTGGAAGGCGATGTCCTCGATGTCCTTGATGATGGTGACGATCTGGGCGGAGGACCGGTCCACGTTCCTGGTGGCCTCGTTGAGCTGCTCCATCTTGGTGTCCGCCTCCGCGGCATAGCCGGTGGCCTTGTCCACCAGCTCCCGGGCGCTGCCGCAGCGGACCGTGCTCTCCTGGAGCTGGGAGGTCATGTCGGTCACGTTGGACAGCAGCCCCTGGATAGACACCGACTGCTCCATGGTGCCCTGGGACAGCGCCTGTGCGCCTGTCGACACGTGGTCCGCGCTGGTGTCCACCTCCCGGGCCACCTGGGAGATATCCCGGATCACGCGGACCAGATTGGCGTGGACCGACTGCAGGCTCCGGAACAGGTCCCGGAAATCACCGATATAGTAGGACTCGTTGGCCAGCACGTCCACGGCCAGATTGCCGCCGGCCATCTCCCCCAGGATCCGGCTCACGTCGTCAATGGTCTTGCGCAGGCTGCCGCAGACCCGGTTGGTGGTCTCTGCGATCATGCCGATCTCGTCGGTTCTGCCGTAGAAGGGCTTCAGCTCCTGGTCCGCTGAGAGGTTCAGATCCCCCAGGCGGTTGATGGCCCGCTCCACGGCCATCAGATCCCGGCCCTCCCGGCGGAGGATCAGGAGCGTGACCAGAATAACGGCGGCGGCCATTGCCGCGCACAGCAGGCCCACGATGACCCGCACCGTGGTCACGGACCCGTAGACCTCCCCGGCGTTGTCCCGGATCATGAACACCCAGCCCCGGTCCTTCAGGTATTTGTACACCACCAGCTGGGTGTCGCCGTTCTCATCCCGGTAGGAATATGTACCGGCCTGGGTGCCGCCGTCGCTCCGGAGCCGCTGGATGATCTCCAGGTATCCGGCGTCCGTGGTCACGGTGTTCAGGAGCGCGTCGTCCGCGTGGTACAGGTACACGCCGGTCTCCGCGTTCAAAAATACGTATTCACTGGCAGGCAGACCCCGGATATTCAGATTCAGCAGCGCGTCCATCAGGTGGCTGGCGTAGACGCCCGCCCCCACGTAGCCGATGCACCGGCCGCCCTCAAAGATGGGGTAGTACATGGAGAGGATCATGCTGCCGGTGCCGGGGGACTTCATGATGCCCAGGTTCGTCAGCTGGGGCTGGGCGAGGATGGTGTCCTGGAAGGACCGGAGGGAGTCGCCTGTGCGGGTGGTGATCCCGATAGCCCCCTGGGAGGTGTGGGTCAGCACGTAGGTCTCCGGCGTGGCGATGTAGAGGCCCTCAAAAATGCCCTTGACAGCGGCAAAGGACTCCGTATACGCCTGGGCCTGGGCCAGCAGCGCCGGGTCCTGGGGGGACAGGAGCAGCTGGCGGACCTCGCTGCCCAGGGCGAAGGCGGACATATATTCCTCCGCAGAGGCCACGTATTCGCTGATTATCGCGGCCCGGGCCTCCACGGCGTCGGTCATCTGGTTGGTGATATCGTTCTTCACCATGGAAGCGGTGTTGGTGGATACGATGATCCACAGAAGAAGCATTCCGATCAGGGTAATCGCGGACGTGATGATGCTGATACGCGTAGCCAGCCGTTTGTTTGCAAGCAGTCGCATAGACGACACTCCTCCACTCAAAATTAAGGAATGGCCTGCCCTCTGCGGGAGCTGTGCACGGACCGCCCTCAGAGGCTGGGCATTTGGCGGAAAAGATTATAACATATTGCGCCCCGTCTGTCGAGAGGGGATCTCCCTCCGGAACGAAAAAACTGTGGGGGATGCGCTGCTAATTTTCTTCCCCTGGGCATATCCTGGGGAGAAGACGCCCCGGCGCGGCCGCCTGCGGGACCGGGGAAATCCATTTTTACAGCGGCAGATGGATCCTTTCGGGATTTATGTAGGGGCGAGCATCGCTCGCCCGCCTCTTTCGGGCCGCTGGAGGGCGTCGTCAGAGCGGGCGAGCGATGCTCGCCCCTACAGGAGGATCCGTTTTTCGCAATATTGATTTCCCTGCTGCGGGACCGGGCGGACTTGCATTTTTTCGCGGGATATCCTATACTATACAGGCAGAGAGGCCCTTTCCCCCGGCCCCAGCCCCGCCCGGAGGAGGCCGTCCCGCCGGGCGTTTTTGAGAGCAAAGGAGGCTTCGCCATGAAGAGATTCCGCCCCATCCTGTCCGCTGTCCTGGCCCTGCTCCTGGTCCTGCCAGGGACGGCCCGGGCCGGGGATCCCCCCGCCGCCCCGATGTCCACCGGCCTGGGGGAGGCCCCCGAGGTGGCCCTGCCCTGGGACGACGGGTGGTTTGAGGGGGACCCGGCCCAGTACAACCACGATCTGACCATTGCCGCTATGGTCCTCAGCGGCAGCGCCTACGCCGGCCGGGGCGCGGGCGTCCGGGAGGGGCTGCAGCGGCTGGGCTTCCGGGCCGTGCAGTCCTTCAACTATCAAATCTGCGATCAGCCCGACGGAGGCCGGGCCGCCTACACCTTCGCCCGCAGGGACCTGCCCGGCGCCTGTCTGGTGGCCGTCGTCGTCCGCGGCACCGGGGAGGTGACGGAGTGGGCCGGGAACCTGAACGTGGGCACGGGCCGGGACCACGCGGGCTTCGCCCAGGCCGGGGACGAGCTGCTGGAGAATCTGGAGAATTATCTGGCTCAGGAGCCGGACCGGCCCCTCCGCTTCCTGGTAACCGGCCACAGCCGGGGCGGGGCGGTGGCCAACCTGACCGCCGCCCGGCTGACGGCGGAGAACCGCGGGGCCGTGTACGCCCGCACCTTTGCCGCTCCCGCCGTGTCCCTGGACGGGACCGGGGAGGGATATGAGAACATCTTCAACATCACCGGCCCGGAGGATCTGGTGCCCCAGCTCCCCCTGGCCCAGTGGGGCTACTGCCGCTACGGCGTGGACCTGCCTCTGCCGGACCGTGCCTCCTGGGGCAGGGCCTACGGCAGCGTATTCCAGGAGATGCGGCGCTCGTTCCGGGACCTCACCGGCCAGAACTACGTCTCCTACCGGGACCCGGCGGCGGTGGAGCGGATGGTCTCCGTCATCGCAAAGCAGGCGCCCGCCGCCTCCGGCGACGTGACGGCCCTGCTGGAGGCCCTGCTGCGGGGGGACTACCAGGCCCTCTCGGATCTGGCCAACCGGGACGGGGAGACGGCGCTGGCCCTGGGGCGGACGGCGGTGCGGCTCACCGCCCAGCTGGTCCCCCTGCTCTCCCAGGAGCGGGACGGCCTGACCTGCGCCCACTGCATGGCCAGCTACTACTGCTGGCTCACGGTCTGGCGGGGAGAGGGCCCTCCGGAGGAATGAAAAGGTCCCGGGTACGCCGTACCCGGGACCTTTTTCTACTCCACATCCGCCAGCAGATCGGGCCGGGCCAGGACCCCCTCCAGCAGACCGCCGGGGATGGCGAACTCCGGCGAGCCCATGGCCCCCGGGGCCACCGTGTCCGCCTCAAAGGCGATGACCAGCCGGCCCTCCCCGTCGATGTAGAAGTCCTGGTCCGGGGCGATCTCCCGGAAGCAGTCCGCCTCCGGCCAGATGTCCCCGGGCAGATAGTAGCTGCCCTTTCCGGTGCGGATCCGCTCCGCCATCTGGGCCTGGACCTCCCGGCTGAGAAGGGACACGTAGTCCGTTTCCTCCAGGAACAGATCCGGCAGGGTCAGCACCCGCCCCGCCGCCCGGTCCAGCACCACATAGCGGCGGCAGGCGTCTCCCCCGCTCACCACCCCGTTGAATCGGAGCACCAGCAGCGGTCCGCTGCTGGGCGTCACAGCCCAATCCACCTCCACCACCGGTCTGTCCGCGTACCTGCGGCCGACATACTGGAGGAACGCCTCCTCCATCTGCCCGGCAAAGGCGGCCGCCTCGCCGTCCAGCGCCGCCCCGCCGCCGGAGGGGATCCGGTGGTCCTGGCGCTGGGCGCTCTCCTGGCCCAGGCCGTAGGTGCGCAGATCCAGCACCCGGACCCCCGGGCCCAGGACGGGCAGCTCCTCCAGGGTGTCAAGGAGGCCGGGGGAGCCGTTGAGGAACAGGCAGCAGATCGCGGCGCTGACCAGGGCCGCCGTAATCCAGATCCCCCGTCCCTCCCGGCGGCTGGGATCGTCCGCCGGGAGGGGCGGGAAGAGGACCGCCTGGGTGTAGAACCGTCCGGCGTCCCACCGGCAGCGGAACAGGCCTCCGTACTTCTCCGCCACCGCCCGGATGCTCCGCAGGCCCAGGCCGTGGTTCCCCCGGTCCGGGGGCAGGCCGTCCTCCCCCATCTGCACCGGCTGGGGGCAGGGGTTGTCCACGGAGACCGTCAGGCGCTGGTTGCCGGTGCAGGTCATCCGCAGGGCGATGCGCCGGTCCTTTGCCGGCAGGGCCTGACAGGCGTGGATGGCGTTCTCCAGGGCGTTGGCCAGCACCACGCACAGATCCGTCTCGTCAAAGGGCAGCTGGGCCGGGATCCGCACCCCGGCCTCCACGGCGCAGCCCGCCCTCTCGGCCTGGCTGACGTAGGCGGAGAGCACCGCGTTGACCGTGTTGTTGGCGCACCAGCGGGGCTGGCTGGGGCTGTCCTGGCTGCGGCTGAGATCCTGGACGTACCGCCGGGCCCCCTCCAGATCCCTCTGCTGGAGCATGTTGTCCAGCACCGTCAGGTGGTGGCGCACGTCGTGGCGGTAGATCCGCTCCAGCTCCGTCTTCTGGACCACCGCGTCGTAGTCCCGCCGCTGGAGATCCATCTGCCGCCGGACCTCGTGCTCCGAGTCCCGGGCCTCCCGCAGGCTGACGGACAGCACCAGCACCCGGGAGAGCACCAGAAAGATGGACACCCCCGCTAACAGCACAAACAGCAGCGCCGTGGGACTGCTGGCACTGCTGGAGAGATAACTCATAAGAAGGAAGGCGAGCACCGTGGGGAAGGCCATGGCCAGCCACCCCTCGTCCATTCTGCCCACGCAGCGGCGGAAGGGGGCGCGGAGCCACCGGTACACCACAGTCAGAAGTCCGGCGGCGGCCAGCGCCAGGGCCGCCAGAATAGCCAGGCGGTATGTCCGGCTGCCTAACTGCCCCATGGCGGCGGCCACAGAGAGGAGGTACTTGCGCAGATAGTTGAGGATATAGCCCACCAGAGCCGCCGTGCTCCACACCACGCCGGACTGGAACCAGGTGAAGGTGGACAGGCGGTGGATGCACAGGACCATGGGCAGGTAGACGGTCACCGGGATCAGCGTGAGCATCAGCTCCCGCTCCCCCGCCAGCAGCAGCGCCGCCTGCACCGCCAGCGCGGCGGCCAGCAGTCCGCCCCACCGGCGGGCGGCCTCCCTGGGCGGAAGCCGGAAGATGACCAGCGCCAGATATGTGCTCAAAAAGGCGGCCAGGGTGATGCAGGCGTACAGTACGGAAAACATCCTACACCTGCTCCTCCGCCTGGCCGCCCAGCCAGTAGTCGCTCCACCGCTGCTTCATCAGGGAGGCGCGGCCCCGGGCCAGGGGCACCCGCTCCCCGTTGTCCAGCTTCAGGGAGCTCCGCTCCACCGCCGCCACATAGTACAGGTTCACCGCGAAGCTGGCCCCGCTCTGAAAAAACCGGGAGTCGCTGAGGAGCTGGGCCGTCTCCTCCTGGAAGGAGGTGCGCACGGTCAGGCTGTCCACCAGGGTGTTGTTGGACAGGTGGTAGCGCACCACCCGGTTGCTCAGCTCCACGTACATGATCCGGTCCAGGGGCACCAGCACCAGCCCCTCCCGGGTCTTGACCGTCACGCAGGAGGCCCGCCGCTTCTCCAGCGCGGCGGCGGCCTGGTCCAGCACCTGGTAGAGCTTGGCGGGCTCCACGGGCTTCATCAGGTAGTAGAAGGCCCGGGCGGCGTAGGACTCCACCGCGTACTCCGGAGAGATGGAGAGGTAGACGATGGCCCCGTAGTGACCCAGCTCCCGCAGCTTCACCCCCAGATCAATGCCGGACAGGTCCGGCATCACCACGTCCAGCACGTACAGATCAAAGCGCTCCTCCTCCGCCGCCGTGAGCAGCTCCATGCCGGAGGAGAAGACAGACAGCTTGACGGTCAGCTCCGGACGGAGGGCCGCATATTCCCGCAGAAGCCTGCTCACCGCAGCGCGCTGCTCCGCCTCATCGTCACACAGGGCCAACTTCAACATAGCTCTCTCCTTCTCTGCGCAAATTTTACGCAAAACGTTACCAATATTTCGCAAAAGTTGTTAAAAACTCGTTTTTGCCGACAAAACTATAACATATTCGGTCTAAATTTGTCAAGATGTTTACTATATATTATGTCGGGGATATAGATTGTACGCAATATATATTGCCTAAACAGAATTGTCAGAACTATGTATTTCTTATAATATATATCATATACTGACTATAGCCAACAACACATGGGGGTATCATGGGCGCGGAAATCAAGGTTATTCTGGCGGAGCGGCTGGCACAAATGAACATCACCCGCTACCGCCTTGCACAGTTATCCGGCGTATCCTATCCGAATATAGACGCCTACTACAAGGACAGGATATCCCGGTTCAACAAGGAGACCCTTCTGCGGATCTGCCTCGCGCTGGACTGCCAGCCAGGGGACATCATCCGGCTGGTGGAGACGGAGGACAGTATAAAGGACGGCGCATAGCGGGTGCTATGCGCCGTCCTTTCCTCTAAGAGCCTGTTTAAAATCTCCCCGCGCATGTCTTGGCGGCGTATTTTCCGCCCTGACTGCGTTAAAAATCCTTGCCATCCGTCAGGATGCCTGCGGATTTTTGCCTTGCAGGGCAAAAAATCCACTCGCCAATCCATACACGTTGAGATATTAAACAGGCTCTAATACAGATTGTTCTCTCTCCGGTTGATATTCCTCCGCAGGCAGCTGCCCAGGCTGGTGATGCACAGCAGGGCCGCCACCAGAAACCCGCCGGGGATGAGGATGATCCACCAGTCCCCGGACAGCAGGGCCTTCTCCGACAGGGAGAGCATACTCCCCCAGGTGACCACCTCCACCGGCAGTCCAATGCCCATAAAGCTGAGGGTGGACTCGGCCGCAATGGCGCTGCGCACGTTCATCACCGCCATGAACATGATGGAGGAGACGAAGTTGGGCGTCAGGTGCCGCCACAGAATGTGGAAGAAGCCGCCCCCCATGCACCGGGAGGCCAGCACGTACTCGCTGGCGCGGATCTGCCGCACCTCCGTGCGGACGATCTTCGCCATGCCGGTCCAGCTGGTGACGCCGATGACCAGGGCAATGCTCAGCACGCTGGCCTTTCCCAGCACGGCCTGGAGCAGTACGATCACCAGCAGGCTGGGCACGCTGAGCAGGATCTCCGTCAGGCGCATGAGCAGCCCGTCCAGCCACGCCGGGGCGCAGCCGCTGACCGCGCCGAAGAGAATGGCAATGGCCGTGGACAGCAGGGCCGCGGCGAGGCCGATGAACAGGGAGAGCCGGCCGCCGTACCAGATCATGGAGAAGATATCCCGGCCCATGGCGTCCGTGCCGAAGAGGAACTCCCCGCAGGGCGGCACGCCGCAGCGGGCCAGATCCATATAGGAGGGATCCCTGGTCCCCATCAGGGGAAGGAGCAGACAGCCCAGGACGATCAGCGCCAGCACGCCGGCGGAAAAGAGGGGCTTCCCCTCGTACCAGCGCCGCCGTCTGGCCGGCGGGTCCGGCTGGGGGCGGATGCCCACCACCTCAAAGCGCTCGTTCACAGCTCCGTCACCTCCGGTATGCGCTCCTGGGCCTTGACCCGGGGATCAATCTGCTCGTTGATGATCTGGGCGGCCATGCTGCACACAATGACCAGAACGCCGGACATGAGGCACAGCAGCATCAGCAGGTTGTAGTCCTTGTACCGGGCGCTCTCGTAGGACAGGGTCCCCAGGCCCGGGTAGGAGAACACCGTCTCCACAATGTAGGTCCCCCCCAGCACGTGGGGCACGGAGATGGCCATGATGCTCAGATAGGAGGGGATGGTGTTGCGCAGGCAGTGGCGGAACATGACGCCCCGCTTGGTGAGCCCCTTGGCCTTGGCCAGCAGCACGTAGTCCGCCCGGACCTCCTCCAGGATCCGGTTGCGGACCATGTAGGCGTAGTACCACAGGTGGCTGAGCACCACGATGCTCAGAGGGAGGACCAGATGGGCCAGCCGGTCCAGCCAGTCGTCCCCCCTTCCCACGGTGTAGGCCCCTGAGCTGGGCAGCCACCGCAGGGTCACGGAGAACACCAGGATAAACACCAGGGACAGCCAGAACTCGGGGATGCAGCTGGCTGCCGTGCCAGCCCGGCACAGCAGCCGGTCCAGGGGCCGGTCCTCGTACCAGGCGCACAGCACGCCCAGCAGCATGGACAGGAGGAAGATCAGGAGAAAGCCAATCCCGCCCAGCAGCAGGGTGTTGCCGATCCTGCCGGCAATCACCTCCGTCACGTCCATCTTGTATTTATAGGAGATCCCGAAGTCCCCCTGGAGGGCCCTTGCCAGCCAGCGGATGTACTGGACGGAGATGGGCTCGTTGAGCCCCAGACGCTCCTCCGCCCAGGCCCGCTCCGCGGGGCTCATCTTCTCCACCCGGGTGCCGTAATAGGAGGCCAGGGGGTCTCCCGGGGCCAGCCGGGAGATGTAGAACGCCGCCAGGGACAGTACAAACACGCTGAGCACAAAGAGCAGGAGCTTTTTTGCCCAGTAAGCCGTCCATTTCCCCATGCCTCACACCTCCTCCAAAACAAAGTGATCCGGCCCCGCCTCCCGCAGCGCGCCCCCCGGGGGCAGGTCCTCCCCGTGAAAGGTGACCAGCTGCCGGCTCCGCTCCCGCCGGGGGTCCGGAATGGGGATGGCGGACAGCAGGGCCCGGGTGTAGGGGTGCAGGGGGTTGGAAAAGAGCTCCGCCGTGGGGGCGGTCTCCACCAGGTGGCCCCGGTACATGACCCCCACCCGATCGCACAGGAACTCCACCATGGCCAGATCGTGGGCGATGAACAGGAAGGAGAACCCGTGCTCCTGCTGGAGGTGCTTGAAGAGGTTGACGATCTGGGCCTGGATGGACACGTCCAGGGACGCGATGGGCTCGTCCGCCACCAGCAGCTCCGGCTCCATGGCCAGGGCCCTGGCGATGGCCACCCGCTGCCGCTGGCCGCCGGAGAGCTCCGGGGGATACTTGTCCAGAAAGCTCTCGTCCAGGCCCACGTAGTGCATCTGAAAGGCCGCCTCCGCCCGCAGGGACCCCCGGGGCGGGACGACGCGCTGGAGCCGCAGAGGCTCGGCGATGATGTCCCACACCCGCATCCGCTGGTTCAGGCTGGAGCTGGTGTCCTGGAAGATGAGCTGGCGGGTGGTTTGCAGCATCCGCCGGTTGGCCCGGAAGGCGGCTCTGTCGCAGGTGTCGATCCCCTTGTACAGGATGCGGCCGCTTTGGGGCCGGCAGAGGTTCATTACGCACCGGGCCGCCGTGGACTTGCCGGACCCGGACTCCCCCACCAGACCGAAGATCTCCCCCCGGCGGATCTGGAAGGACAGATCGTCCACCGCCCGGACGGACATCCTCCGCCCCAGTGGGAAGACGTGGGTCAGATGCTGGACATCCAGCAGAATTTCCTCAGCCATGGGTTCCTCCTATCGGCGGCGTGATCCGGGGCGCCCGCTGGTCCAGAAGCCAGGTGGCCGCGTAGTGGGTGTCCGTGACGCGAAACATGGGGGGCTCCTCCTCGTAGTCGATAGCCAGGGCGTACTCGTTGCGGCAGGCGAAGGCGTCCCCCGCCGGGGGGTGGACCAGATTGGGGGGCATCCCGGGGATGGTGTACAGGCTGTCCCGGCCCCGGTTCAGGGCCGGCAGGGCCCGCAGGAGGCCCCAGGTGTAGGGGTGGCGGGGATCGTAGAAGATCTCCTCCGCCGTGCCTGTCTCCACGATCCGCCCGGCGTACATCACCGCCACCCGGTCCGCCACCCGGGCCACCACCCCCAGATCGTGGGTGACAAAGACCGTGGCCGTGCCCAGCCGGGTCTGAACGTCCCGCAGGAGGTCCAGGATCTGGGCCTGGATGGTCACGTCCAGGGCCGTGGTGGGCTCGTCGGCAAAGAGGATGCCGGGGCTCCCGGCCAGGGCGATGGCCATGACGCCGCGCTGCCGCTGGCCTCCGGAGAAGTTGTGGGGGTAGAGCTTCATCCGCTCCTCGGGCCTGTCGATGCCCACCAGGGTCATCAGCTCCAGCACCCGCCGCCGCACCGCGCCGCCGGAGAGGCCCGGCTGGTGGACCCGGACCGCCTCCCCGATCTGCGCGCCCAGGGTCATGGTGGGGTTGAGGGCGGTCATGGGGTCCTGGAAGACCATGGAGAAGAGCTTTCCCCGGAGCCTGTGCATGTCCCGCTCCCGGTAGCCGGTGATATCCGCGCCGTTGACCAGGATGCTGCCGGACTGGATCCTGGCCGTCCGGGGCAGCAGCTTCATGATGCTCTTGCACAGCACGCTCTTGCCGCAGCCGGACTCCCCCACCACCGCCAGCACCTCCCCCGGCCGGAGGGAGAAGCTGACGTTGCGCACCGCCTGCACCTCGCCGGCGGGGGTGAAGAAGCTGACGGACAGGTTTTTCACTTCTAACAGCTCTGCCATAGGCCGCCCCCCTGTCAAATTACTCTGAGATGGTCCACTCCTGGACGTTCCAGAAGATCCCCACGCCGTGGTGGCCCAGCACCGTATCCGGCGCGACGCCCTGCAAACGGGCGCTGGCCACGTAGTTGGCGTCAATGTAGCAGATGAAGGCGTAGGGGGGATCGGCCGCCAGCTCCTCCTGGAAGAGGTCGTAGTACTCCTGCCGGACGGCCGGGTCGTCGGACTGGCGGGCCAGGGTCAGATACTCGTCCACCCTCTCGTTGGAGTAGCCGCTGTAGTTGGCTCCCTTGTCCGTGCCGAAGACCTTGTAGGTGTGGTCGTCCGCGTCAAAGGGGCTGCCCCAGCCGATGAGGCAGGCCATCTGTCCGCCCCAGTCCATCTGGGCGGGCAGATCCACGGTGCAGTTGACGCCCACATCCCGCAGCTGCTGGGCCGCGGCCTGGGCGATGTCAATCCGGTCCTGCTCCCCGGCCATGACGCTGATGACAAAGCCGATCTCCTGGCCGTTTCGGGTGTAAAAGCCGTTTTCGCCCATGACGCAGCCGGCGGCCTCCAGGATCTCCCGGGCCCTGGCGGGATCATAGTCATAGCGCTCCACGTCCGGGTTGTTGTAGACATTCTGCTGGAGGGGGCCGTAGGCCGCCTCCCCCTGGCCCAGGAGCACGGAGCTGATGATGGCCTCCCGATCAATGGCGCAGCACACGGCGGGGATCAGGTCCCGATTCTCGGTCCAGTAGTCGTTCCAGAAGTTGAAGAGAATGCCCCGGTAGTCGGCGGTCCTCATGTCGTAGCAGACAAAGCCCTCCCTGTCCGCGAAGTTCCGGGCGTTTCTCGGGTCCAGCAGGGCCAGATCCAGCTCCCCGGACTCCAGCTGAATGGCCTGGGCGTTGTCGTCGGCCACGATCTTGAAGATGATCCGGTCGATCTGGGGGCAGCCCAGGTAGTAGTCCGGGTTTTTCTCCAGGACAATGGACTGTCCCGGGTCCCAGCTGACCAGCTTGTAGGGGCCCGTGCCCACGGGGGCGCGGAAGAAGTCCGAGGACTGCATGTCCTCCCCCTCCAGCAGGTGCCGGGGCAGCACGGCCATGGTCATATACTCCAGAAAGGCCACGTTGGGCGCGGACAGGCGGAAGGCCACGGTTTGGCTGTTCACCACGGTGATCTCCTCCACGTCCTCATAGTTGGGGGCGTTTTCCGAGCCGTTTTCCGGGTCCATGATGGCCTCAATGGTAAATTTCACATCCTCGGCGGTGAGGGGCTGGCCGTCGTGCCACGCGATTCCCTCCCGGAGGTGAAAGGTGTAGGTGCAGGCGGTCTCGTCGTACTCCCAGCTCTCCGCCAGGCCGGGGACCACCTGGTTGCTGCCGTCGTGGGCGGTGAGGCCGTTGAAGAGCAGGGCGTTGATCTCGCAGTGCTCGTCCATGGCCGGGTTGATGCGGGTATAGTCCGCGCTGCCGTAGACCAGGGCGGCGGGCTCACCGGCGCTGTCCGGCGTACTGCCGCAGGCGGCCAGCAGCAGGCACGCCGCCAGCAGCAGGGGAAAAATCTTTCGCATAGCGTCCTCCTTCAGGGATTGGTGAAAGGTTTGTTTGATGCTGATATCAGGCGGTCCTATCTTGCCACAGATCGCCGTCCGCCGCAAGCCCCCAGGGGGGATGAAATTGCGGAAACACCAATTTCACCTCTCATCGGGGAGGATTGACATCCCCGGGGCCGGAGGATATAATATCACCGAGCGGGGCCGCTGATGTCTGCGGCCCCGCAGAGCAGGAGGTACGCCATGCGGATGATCATCTCCCCGGCCAAGAAAATGAACGTGGACACGGACAGCTTTGCCGTGGAGGCGCCGCCCCGGTTCCTGGCGGAGACCCGGCGGCTGATGGAGGCCCTGAAGGCCCTGTCCGGTCAGGAGCTCCAGGCCCTGTGGAAATGCAGCGGCGCTATTGCCCGGCAGAACGTGGAGCGGCTGGAGAGCATGGACCTGGACCGGAACCTCACCCCGGCCATTCTGGCCTACGAGGGGATCCAGTACCGCTCCATGGCCCCCAACGTGATGGAGGCCGGAGAGCTGGACTACCTGCGGCAGAACCTGCGGATCCTCTCCGGCTTCTACGGCCTGCTGCGGCCCTTTGACGGCGTGACCCCCTACCGCCTGGAGATGCAGGCCCGGCTGTCCGTGGACGGCGCGGGGGACCTGTACGCCTTCTGGGGCGGGCGGCTCGCGCAGCAGCTGGCGTCGGAGACGGACTGGGTGCTGAATCTGGCCTCCAGGGAGTACAGCCGGGCCGTGGAGCCCCACCTGCCGCCCGGCGTTGGATACCTCACCTGCACCTTCGGCCAGTGGAGGGACGGACGCGTGGTGGAGAAGGGGACCGCGTGCAAAATGGCCCGGGGACAGATGGTGCGCTGGCTGGCGGAGAACCGGGTTGACCGGCCGGAGGATATCCGGGCCTTCTCCGATCTGGGCTACCGCTTTGACCCGGAGCTGTCCGGGGAGAACCGGCTGGTGTTCCTCCTGGGCGGCCGGTGAGAGGCTGCCTCTTTTCTGAATCAAACGGCCTGTCCGGCTCCCCGCCGGACAGGCCGCGCGCGCTTTTACCCGGTTATCTGAGCCCGGGCCTCCTCCAGGATGGCCGCGGCAATCTCGCTGAGGTCCAGCAGCTCCTCCGCCCGGTCCAGGTCCTTTTCGTCGATCATCCGGCGGAAGGCCGCGAACTCGCAGGACATCCGGTGGGACCGGGGGACGGTCTCAAACCGCTCCCGCTCCCCGGACCGGAGGACCAGCTCCCAGCTGGTGAGGCTGCTGACCGGCTCCGTCAGCTCCAGCCGCCCCAGCTCCCCCTGGATAAAGGATGTATTGGCCCCCTGGCAGTCCTTGGCCGCCACGCACACCGCCTTCATGCCGCCGTAGTCCAGGGTCAGCACGCCGCTGGTGTCCACCCCCCGCTGGAGGTTGGCACAGTAGCGGATCTGCCGGGGAGAACCGAACAGGGCCGCCGCGAGGTGGATGTTGTACACATTCAGATCCATCAGCGCGCCCCCGGCCATGGCGGGGTCAAAGGCGGGGGCCGTCTTCCCCTCCAGGAACGCGTCATAGCGGGAGGAGTACTGGCTGAAGTTCAGCCCCGCCAGCCGCAGGGGCCCCAGCCGGACCATCTGCTCCCGCAGGGCCAGAACGGCGGGCAGGTGGTGGAGCGTCATGGCCTCCGCCAGCACCAGCCGCCGCCCGGCTGCCAGCCGCCGCAGCTCCCGGAGCTGGGCGAGGGCGGTGACAGCGGGCTTCTCCACCAGCACGTGGAGTCCCCCCTCCAGGGCCCTCCGGGCGTACGCATAGTGGAGGCTGTTGGGCAGGGCCACGTAGATCGTGTCCGCCCCGCTCTCCAGGACCTCCTCATACCGGAAGCATCGGCGTGGGATCCGATACCGGGCCGCCAGAGCCTCCGCCCGCTCCCGGCTGCGCTCCGTGCCCAGAATGGCGTGGGGCCGGATGCCCAGCCCCTCCAGCACCGGCAGCGCCTCCTGAACGATCTTGCCTGTGCCCAAAACAGCAAGCCTCATGGTCTGTCCTCCTCATTCCTATGTTACAGCGTAAACTGCACGGCGCAGAACGCCCCGTAGACCGCCAGCAGCGCCAGCCCCTGGACCCGGGACAGCTTTCCCCTCACCAGGGCCGGCACGGTCAGCAGCAGCATGACCAGGAGCATCACCGGCAGATCCAGCACCAGGGAGGCGTTGTGCCCGGCAATGACGGCGGCCTGGGGGATGGAGAAGGGGGCCAGGGTCACAGACACCCCGCTGACCAGCACCAGGTTGAAGAGGTTCGCGCCGATGACGTTGCCCAGGGACAGGGCGCCATGGCCCTTGACCAGGGAGGTGATGGCCGTCACCAGCTCCGGCAGGGAGGTGCCCAGGGCCACGAAGGTCAGGGCGATCACCGACTCGGGTGCGCCCAGAGCCTGGGCGATGAGGGTTCCGTTGTCCACCAGCAGGTCCGCCCCCAGGGCGATGAGCGCCGCGCCCACCGCCAGAAGGCCCAGGTCCCGGCCCACAGAGCCGGCGGCGGCCTCCTCCTCTCCGGCGGCGGGGACAGCGCCCCGCCGCATCTGGAGCACCGTCACCGCCATATAGACGGCGAACATGGCCAGCAGCGTCAGGCCCACCGGGCGGGTGAACTGGCCGGAGGTGTAGGCCACCAGGGCGTAGAGAGCGGCGGCGGCAAAAAAGAACAGCACCGGGGTCCGCAGGGCCGCCCGGTCCACCGGTCCCGGGCGCACGGCGATGGTGACGGCAGCGATGAGGGCGGCGTTGCAGATGACGGAGCCGATGGCGTTGCCGTAGGCGATCTCCCCGTGTCCGGTGAGGGCGGAGGTGGTGGAGACCATCACCTCCGGCAGGGTGGTACCGATGGACACCACTGTGGCCCCGATGAGCAGCTCCGGCAGGTGAAAGCGCCGGGCCAGCCCCGTGGCCCCGTCCACAAACCAGTCCCCGCCCTTGATGAGGCACAGCAGGCCCACCGCAAAGAGCAGTACAGGCACAAGCATTCTCTCTTCTCCTTTTACAGCGTTTGTAAATTGGTCCCAAAAATCGACGTCTGATTATACCACAGAGGGGTGAGCGGAATCAATCCCTCAGTTTTCCTTTCCGCGCCGCAAAAGGGCCCCGCCCGCCGCCCGGACGGGGCCTTGGCAGGGGGCACCGGGGCCTACAGGTACTGTCGGATGCCGGCGGTGAGACGCTCCTCCAGGCCGATGAGCCGGCGGGCCACGCCCTTGGAGGCCTCGTCCGCCGCCCTGTACTGGTTGAGGTACCGGTGCAGGCTCTTTACCCCCATGTTGCACCCGTCGGTCATGAGGCTGGCGATGGTCTCGTCGGATCCGTCCCAGCCCAGCTTCATGTTGGTCTTGAGCCAGCCCATGCCCTTGACCACGGGGCTGGGGTCCTTGCCCTGATCGTGATAGCGCTCCAGCAGGGCCTGCAGCTCTCTGTCCAGGGCCTGGTGTTCGTCCCTGCACGCGGTCAGGCGCTCCTTGAACTCCCGGTTTTTCACCTGGTCCAGCACCTCGTCAATGGAGGACACCCCCATTTTCACCCCCGCGTCGCACTCACGCAGCAGCTTGATGGTATCCGATTCAATCATGATGGTCATCTCCTTTGTCAAACAGCGTCAGAACCTGCATTCATAGTCGGGGAATGCAGGTTCTTAGGAACCACTGATTAAATCCCCGTGTAGGAAGAAAATGTGATAAAATAGAGAAAA
>ERZ779637.160-NODE-160-length-48744-cov-12.234735_pt1 | contig 48744 bp, 45 predicted proteins | sample MGYA00514196_ERZ779637 | MGnify/ENA primary metagenome ERZ779637 (study PRJEB29562, sample SAMEA4376700) | mouse gut metagenome | isolation source: Cecum | study: EMG produced TPA metagenomics assembly of the A DSS colitis mouse model was used to assess the...
TCATTCCACCCAGAGTCTGCATACTAATTTGCGAAATAATCTTGACACTACCGCCGTGCTCAAGTGAAAACAGCAGCCCAATCGTCCCGAACAGCGCCGCGCTCAGAAGTTCCCCAACGCCAGGGCGGGCTGATGTGTCCCTATGCTCCCCCATCTGCGTATATTCCCGCTGTTGGATGGGGACCCAGAGGGTGTCCGCATAAAGAGGTCCAAGCTCCTGATAAACCTCAATCTCCTGTGCAATGCGGTAGCGATACGGCGCCTGTGGGAGCCAGTGATTATAGATCTCTCGCCACGCGTCGCAGCAGGAAACCCCATTTAGAGAAAATTGGGCGAAATCTCCTGGGTCAATCGCTATCCGCTCCAATCCATCCGGAACAATCGTCTCCTCGCTGGTGAAAACCGCCAGGGTATAGCGATATTTTTCATCTGTGAAGCAGGTGTTCAGGCCCAGCAGCCCCGTTTCATCTGTGCTGAGAGAGCGCAGACGGTCCAGAGTTCCGTCCGCTAAGCATGTCTGAAAAAACGCCTGGATCTGCTCCTCTGGGCTGCTGTGCCGGATACGGATCACGGTGCTTTTCCCCAGACAGATCCGCAGGGGGGCGGAAACCAACTCAGGAGCCTGCAAAACGGTCTTTCGCCTCTGCAAAAAGCCGCTATGCCGTTCCTTTGCTTTCCCCATCATGCGCTCCCTCCTTTTACTGAGCCTAATCCTCGACGCCAAACAGTGTATAGTATTTGCTGCGGATATAATTGATATAATACTCCGCCTTGATGCTCTCGCCAGTGGCGCGCTCCATCACGTTCACAGTGGGATATGTGTAGCCATGGCGATAAATTTTGTCTGTGAACCAACTATGAACATCCGCAAATCGCCCCTGTTCAATTTGCCGGTAGAAGTCGGGAATATCCGTCAAAATGCACCGCAGAAGCTGACCGTCGAAAATATTGCCCATCGTGTAGGACTGGAATTTGCCGAAGTCCTCCGTCCAGTGAATATCCTGAAGGCACCCCTCCACATCGTTTGCAGGACGAATTCCCAGGGATTCCTCATATTTGTCCGCCCAGACCTCGGGGAGCTTATCGAAGGAAAGCCTGCGCTCAAACAGATCCCGCTCGATCTCATATCGGATAATAGGATGCAGGTTGTAGGTCAGCTCGTCCGCCGTAGTCCGCTTGAGGGAGGGCTTTACCTTCATTACTGCGCGGAAAAAGCTGTTTTTGTCTACGCTGCGGAGCTCCGGAAAACGCTCCTGCACAAACGGATAAAAGAACTCCCAAAATTCAGGTGAACGGCAAATAATATTTTCATAAAAGCGGGACTGGGATTCCTGTGCGCTGCACTTCATGCCGCCCCAGATACCGGCGGCAACAACCTCCTCGCTGGAGCCCCGGCCATAGAGGGAGTGCCCCATCTCGTGGGCGCCGGTAAAGAGCGTATCATGTCCGCCGCCGCTGCGGTTGGTGGTCACGCGGCAGTCGCGAGGCCCGATGGTGGCAGACCAGCCGTGGACGATCTTGGCAAAGGACGCCATGTCCGCCGTATAGCCGAACCGGTGGCAGGCATAAATCATCAAATCGTCTACCGCCTTGAGATCCTGTCCCATAACAGCCAGAAAAGCGTCGTCAATCTCCGCACAGGCCGGCGCAACCTTAAACATGATCTCACTAACCGCATGCTTGAGCTCGCCGAACAGCCGGTTGCACATATCTACGGTGAGATCCTCATCGTAGACGTTAATCATTGTTTCCAGCGGGTGCTTGTTCGGGGCAAGCATCTCCGCCGCACGATACTTTAAGTCAAAGAAATGCTGCAGGGCAGGCTTCCAGATCTGATAGTCATTACGCCTGCGAGCCTCGTTCCATGCGGCATCCGAGGCAAAGTGCGCGTTGGAGATCTCCTCCTGCATCTCCAGCGGCAGACCCGCACAGGTCTCATAATTGGCCAGAAACCGGCGTACCACCGCTTTATCAATGTCCGACTCCAAAGCAGAGACGTCCATATCCTTGAAATATCCTGCCAAGGCGCGCCCTTCCGGCGTGATGAACAGTTCCGCCTGCTTGCCGGTCATATAGGTACTGGTACGGACACGCCATGGCCGGCCAGCCTCCGGCATATAGGTCATCATATCCCACTTGAGCAGATTGATAACGCCCTCATAAATCCGGCTTTCATCCAAAATCCGCCTTGCTTTTTCTAACGCTTGCTGTCTATCCACAGTACATCCTCCTGTCCGTTACCGTCCGTTCCCACTCTGCCGCTCCTCCTCGGAAAGCCTCTGCATGTAGTAGAGGAATGCGGCGCAGGATTTTTCATTGTCATGCAGCCCCTGCACCGTCATCCACTCATCCGGCGCATGGATGCGCCCGCCCAGGCCCAGACCGTAGGATACATAGGGGGCGCAGATGGGGGGCTGTGTGAACATGTACGCAGGGCCGCTGCCCGGGAATACCGGCCACGCATAGGTTCCCTCGTAGCCAGACGCATCCATGGCCTTGATGGCGGCCCGCGCCCCCAGACATCCTGTATCCACGCGGGAACCGGGCGTGCCCTGCTGGACGGTGATCTTCACCTCGTCAAAGCCATACTTTTCCAGGTGCCGCTGGATGGCCGCCAGGACTGTCTCCGCCTTCATGGGGGGAACCAGGCGCACATCCAGCTTGGCGTTGGCCTTATGGGGCAGAACGGTTTTGGTTGCCGGACCGGTGTACCCCGCCCAGATGCCGTCGATGTTCAGCGTCGGGGTCCACATAAAATTCCTGATTGCTTCCGCACCGCGCCAGCCCTTCATAAATTTCTGCGCGTGGAGCCGCTCATCCAGATACATTTTCTCGTCAAAGGTTTCCTCCATGCGCCGGGTCAGGGCTTCATCGCTCTCCGTCAAAACCGGGAGGTCGTCATAGAACCCCTCAATAACAATATTGTCGTCCTTGTCCCGCATACTCGCCAGGGCGTGAACCAGATACCACACCGGGCTGGAAAGCCAAGCGGCGTTCATACCGTGAACGTCTACTGTCTGAGGTCCGCCGAATGTACCTCCGGTAACCTCCAGCTCCAGATACAGGATACCCTTGTTGCCAAAAATACAGAACGGCGTGTTCTTCTCATCCTGCCGTGCGCCGTTGAGGAAGGTGACATCGTAGGCCGCCAGTTCATCCGCGTGCACCTTGCAGAACTCGCGGACGCTCTCGCTGCCCATTTCCTCCTCGCCCTCCACCACGAACCAAAGTTCAAAGGGATTATATCCCAAAACGCTACGGATAGACGCAACAGTGTTCAGGAATGTAACCAGCACCCCCTTGGAGTTTGTGATCCCCCGGGACACAACGCACTCCCCGTACGGGGGCACATCCTTGATGGTTCCTCCATAGGGCGGGACGGTCCACTCCTCAAGCGGTTCCGGTGGCTGTACGTCATACATGCCGTACATAATGATGCGGGGCGCATTGGGGACATCCGCCTTCAGCTTTCCGGAAACCACCGGACTGTACACATAGTATTCCTTGTGGACGTCCGTACAGCCCAAGTCCTCCAGCATCCGCGCCACCATATCGGAACACTCCTCAATCCCCTCGCCAGTTCCGCAGACGCTGGGTTGCTTTACCAGGTCGATGATCCGGGGCAGGTGTTCATTTCTGAAATGCTCGTCAATATATTGATATACGTCCTTCAGCCAATCTCTGTTTTGCATCGCATTTCACCTCGCATGCTCCGCTCTCAGGCGGTCAGTTCATCTTCAGCAGCCGCATGATATTGCCGCTCAGTAGCTTGTCCATCTGCACTTTTGTGATATTCAGGGCCTTGATCGGATCCAGATTTTTTGCAAAACGGGCAGGATTTTTGGGATTTGCATCCGTGCCAAAAAGGATTCTGTCGTCCGTCCGCATCCATTCGAACACGGCTGGTCCAAGCTGGGGGAACAATTCAACCCACTGGGAGAACACAATGGTGGTATCCATATATACGTTCGGATGCTTGGCCACATATACAGGATCATTGCCAAAGGGGTTGCCGTGGGCGATGATAAACTTGGCCTCCGGATAGCGAATGGCCAGCTCATCAATGGCATCGGAACTGCTGTAGCACATCCGGGCGGAGTGGGAGTAGATCGGCCCGGTGTGGATCAGAATAGGGATGTCCAGATCAATGCAAGTCTCGATGACAGGTCCCACCCGCGGGTCCAGCATGGAGAAATTCTGGAGGGGCGGATGCAGCTTCAACCCTTTAAAGCCGTATTTTTCTACGGCAGCGCGGAGCTCCTTTTGTGCATCCGGCTCCGTAGGCACCACACAAGCGTAGCCCATCAGCCGGTCAGGATACTGGTGAATCAGTTCGCCGACAAATTCGTTATCGCTCAGACCCATCTCGTCATCGCTGGGCACAATGGGATGCACGATAGCCATATCAATGCCGTTGGCATCCATTCCGTTGAGGAAGTCCTTGATGTCCCCCTTGTTTTTGCGCACATGAGTGTGTGAATCGATAATCATGACAGTTTCCCCTTTCCTTATTTTTGCAGATATTTGTCAAACCAACCGGTGATCTCCTTAATTCGATTGATACGGTTGACCGGCTTGCCGTTTCGGCTCAACTCATGATTTTCCCCCTTGAAGATGCACAGCCGGGCGGGAACACCATTGTACTTCAAGGCAGAATACATTTGTATCCCCTCGGACAGCGGGCAGCGGTAGTCCTCCTCGGCGTGGATAAACAGTGTGGGAGTCGTGCATTTGTCTGCGAATATCAGCGGGGAATGGTCCAGATAGGCCTGAAGGTTGTCCCAGATATCGGAGTCAAACTGATACATTGGCATCTGATAGCCAGTGTCGGAACAGCCGAAATCGCTGACCCAGTTGGATATTCCGCGCTGGGAGCAGGCGCACCGGAAGCGGCTGGTATGCCCGATCACCCAGTTGGTCATAAATCCGCCGTAGCTGCCGCCGCCTACGCCCATGCGCTCGGGATCGATATCCGGATAGCGCTCTATGCAGGCATCCGTAAAAGCCATCAAATCGGAAAAATCTTTATATCCATACTGCCCCATGATCTCGAAAAAGTCATTATCCCGCCCATCCGAGCCGCGGGGATTACAAAAGATCACATAGTAGCCCCGATTGGCCCAGACCTGCATCTCGTGATAATACCCCGTTCCGAACGCGCACTTGTGTCCACCATGAATGTAAAGAATGCAGGGCGCCTTTTCGCCGGGCCTGTGTCCTACGGGCTCCAGAACACAGCCGTCCAGAAGCGTCCCTTCCTCATTGGGAAATTGAATTTCTTCTGGCGTGCTAAGGCTTCGTTCCTGTTGGACCCACTCGTTGAAGGCGGTAAGCTGTTCCTCTCTGCCGTCCTTGAGCGCATAGATCTCCTGAAGCCGGTTTCCCCGCATGGCGATCATAATGATTTCGTCGCCGCATACTGCGATGCCATCCACAGAGCCCTTAAAGGTCAGCTGCTCAAACCGGCCTTGGCGGTCCACCCGCATCAGCGGACCGTGATTGCCCATGGTACGCGTATAGTAGATATAGTTCCCATCAATCTGGATATGAGAACTGCTGCCGAGGCGCACATCCGTCAGAATGGCATTTTCCGCGCTGTTATCGTTTCGGGCAAAAATATGTACCTTACCGTCTGTTTCATCAATATAGAAAAAGTAGGGATTTTCCTGATAGTAATGGCGGGCGCCATCGGACCCCATAAATATGGGCTCTCCGTTCATAAAGCCGCAGAACCGCATCCGGTAAGGCGTCTCTGCCACATACGCGTGCAGCTGCCCCGTCCGGATGTCATATACGGAGATGCCCCCCTGGAAAATTTTCGGCTCCGCCTTTGTAAATGTTTTGGGACTGAAAATGATCCGCTCGCCGCTGACACTGAAGATGTCCACGTTCTGCTCATCCCGCGTGATCTGCTTGCTCTGCCCGGTACGGCGGTCAAAAATGAACAGAGCAGAGCGGAGCCCGTTGCGGAATCCAAGACCGTTCTGTCGGAAAGGCATTTCATCCGCCGCCAGATAGCTCTCCAAGCGAGCCTTGCGCTCTCTAAGATATATATCACGCTCCTCCGCCGGCAGCGAGTGCGGATCAGGGTTATCCAGGTCCAAATCCGCCACAATAGCGAATCGGTCCTCGTCAATACGTTCGATCGCTGACACCTTTTTGGGGATGCGCATATATTCCGACGCCTCCCCGCCGTCCAGCGGCAGTGCGTAGTAGCAGGTCCAGGGCTCTCCCAGCTCCACCCGTTTTTTCAGCTGGGGGTCCCGGAGACCCGAAAACAGCAGCGTTGAGTCGTTCAGCCACAGCAAGGCATTCTCCTGGCCGCCGCTGGTCATGCATTTCACCTGCCGGGTTTTCCGGTCCAGCACATAAATGAAAGAGCGGTAATCATTTCCTTCAATATGGCATTGGCTTACCACAAACGCGCACTTTTCCTTATTGGGGGAGGGCGTAAGGGCAGATAAAAATTTGTATTCCAGAATATCTTCTATTTTGACCGCTTCCATTGTGTTCTCCTTTTCCGTCCTGCTTATTGGCAGAAATGACACGCTGCGCTGTGCCCTTCGCCCACCGGAACGAGGTCCGGGCATTCCCGGGCGCAGATGTCCTTTGCTGCCGGACAGCGGTTGTGGAATCTGCATCCCGTCGGGGGATTCTGTGGGCTGGGGATGGTTCCCTCCAAGATGATCCGCTCACGTTTGACTTTGGGGTCCGGAATGGGAATGGCGGAGAGCAGCGCCCTGGTGTAGGGGTGCCGGGCGTCCTCAAAGATCTGGTCCGCCGGAGCAATTTCCATCACCTTGCCCAAGTACATCACGCAGATTTGGTCCGATACATGGCGCACCACATTCAGCGCATGCGAAACAAATATATAGGTCAGGTTCAGTTCGTTCTGAAGCTTTTTCAGCAGGTTCAGGATCTGGGACTGGATAGATACGTCCAGTGCCGAGACCGGCTCATCGCAAAAGATCAGCTTCGGCCGCAGGATCAGCGAACGGGCGATGCTCACCCGCTGACGCTGGCCGCCGGAAAATTCATGGGGATAGCGTTCGTAATAGCTCTCCGAGATCTCTACATGCTTCATCATATCCAGCGTCATCGCCCTGCGCTGCTCTCTGTCTTTGATCCCGCTGATATAGAGGGGCTCGCCGATAATCTCCCCTACGGTCATCCGCGGATCCAGGGAACTGAAGGGATCCTGAAAAATGATCTGCATGTCCCTGCGTATTTCCCGCAATTCCCGCTCGTTCATGGAAAGTATGTCCCGTCCCTCAAAGTTGACGCTGCCTCCGGTGGCTTTGACAATGCGCATGCAGGTCTGAGAGAAGGTTGTTTTCCCACAGCCGCTTTCGCCCACCAGCCCCAATGTCTGGCTCTTATACACATCAAGCGATACGTCATCCACTGCGTGAACGTATCCTTGGAGTGTGGACAGCAGTCCACCGTATATTGGGAAATAGGTCTTCAGGTTTCGTACGCTCAGCAGGGGCTGCCCCGGGGTCCCTGTCTCATGCTTCATGGTTTGGCGCCTCCTCGTCTTTTCCGTCCGCAGCCGTCTCCCGCATCTCTCCGCACAGGTGGCAGGCCACCTGCCGGTTTCCGATCCGAATCAGGTCCGGAACCTGTTCCCGACAGATATCCATACAATGCTCACACCGGGGATGGAACCGGCATCCGGCGGGGAAGCTGGCGGGGCTCGGCACCTGTCCGCTTACTGCGTACAGCGTATCCCTCTTCTGGTCCATGCGGGGGATGCAGTTCAGCAGGGCTCTGGTATAGGGATGCAGCGGACGCTCAAACAGCTGCGCGCATGGAGCCTCCTCCACAATACGTCCGGAGTACATGACAATGACCCGGCTGGCTATCTCCGCCACAACGCCCAGATCGTGGGTGATGAACATAACCGTCATTCCGGTCTCTTCCTTCAGGCGCTTGATAATATCCAGAATCTGCGCCTGTATCGTCACATCAAGCGCTGTCGTCGGCTCGTCCGCAATCAAAAGCTTGGGCCGGCACGAAAAGGCCATGGCGATCATGACGCGCTGGCGCATACCGCCGGAGAGCTGGTGAGGATAGGAGCGGGCGCATCGCTCCGGGTCTGGCACACCCACCATCTGCAGCATCTCAATGATCTTCTCGTCCTGCTGCTTTCTCGTCAAATCCTCGTGGATTGCCAGCGCCTCGCCGATCTGCGCACCAATGGTATGCACAGGATTCAGCGCGGTCATAGGCTCCTGAAATATCATGGCGATCTCTTTGCCGCGGATTGCGCTCATCTCCCGCTTGCTCCGCTTCAGCAGGCTCGTCCCCTCAAAGAGAATATCTCCTGCCACATACCGTCCTGGAGGCGTTGCAACCAGCTGCATGACGGATAGGGAAGTAACGCTCTTCCCACATCCAGACTCTCCTACAATACAGAGCGTCTCTCCCCGGTTCACATCAAACGACACCCCGTCTACCGCGGGGACTACGCTGTCTGTGTAAAAGTAAACCTTCAGTCCCTTGACTTCCAATAATGTATCCACTGGCTGCCTCCTTTTCGGTGATAGATAAACGCTGTGCGGGAGCCGTGTTTCCTGCATTCCCGCACAGCGCCGGCTGGTATGCCGCCGCGTTACTTTGCAGCGTGCATGTCAAACGCCTCAATATACATAAAGGCGTTGGGTTCCCAGTCGATCCGTGTGCTTACGCCGTAGATGGCCTCTGCCTGCCACTGGTACAGATACGGGGGATCTTCAATCAGCTTCTTCTGAATTTCCATGTACAGGTCCGCACGGTCCTCGGGATCGCCGATGGCCAAGATCTGGTCGCACAGTTCGTCATAGCCTTCAATGCAGTTGTACGAGGACATGCCATCGCTCTTGACAATGCCGGTCAGCCAGCTGTCGGTGAGCCCAGGCTTGCCGGCCCAGCTCCAGCAGAACATGCCGGCGGTCTTCTCCTGGGACTGCCCATTGATGATAATGCCTCGCATAGTATTGTACTCCACGGGCTCCACGGTGCAGCGAATGCCCACATCCTCCAGATATTTGGCAACGGCCTGGCAGATCTCGTGCTGCTTGCTGGTGGTGCCGGTGTGGCTTTGGATCGTAATGTCAAAGCCATCGGCATATCCCGCCTCGGCCAGCAGCTCCCGCGCCTTTTCGGGATTGTAGTCGTAGTAGCTCTCCAGGGAGGCGTCGTAGGGAACAAAGTCCTCTCTCCAGAAGGAGGCCAACTTCTTGCCATAGCCGCCCATGATGTTGTCAATCAGCGCTTGCCGGTCCACCGCATAGTTGATGGCCTGCCGGACACGGACATCAAGCAGCTGGGGGTTTGGCGTCCAGCTGGTAGTGTTGAAGCCGATGTACAGGACACGGCGCTCCAGCTTCGCAGCCGTGTGAGCGATGGAGCTGCCTTCCAGCATATCCTTGTACTCAAAGCTGATATTGGATACCACGTCTACCGTACCGTTCATCAGTTCTGCGATCATGGTGGACTCTTCGGGGATATTCTTAACAATAAATGTATCCACCTCCGGTTCACCGCGCCAGTAATTCTCATTCTTGACCAGCGTGATCTGCTGGTCGGGCACCCAACTTTCCAGAATATAAGGACCCGTGCCGCAGATGTCGGAGTTGGAGCCCTCCTCGCCTACCTTCTCCGCGTACGCAGGGGAAAGGACCTCCATATCGGACATATACTGCGGAAAAATAGCGCAGGGAGCTGTCAGATAGACCTTCACCGTATACTCGTCAACTGCTTCGGAGTGGTCGTATACATCCCTGTATTCCATGGCCTGACGGGGGAATTCTGTGCTGGCGCCCCGGTCCAGATTGTATACAACGGCCTCCGCATTGAAGGGCTCTCCGTCGGTGAAGAAAATGCCCTCCTTCAGGTGGAAGATCCACTCCGTATCCGAGGGATTCTCCCAGCTTTCGGCCAACCAGGGCTGGAGCATCCAGTTTTCATCAAATTTTGTCAGCGGCTCCGTGATTTGACGGTGGATATTGGCGCCATGATCGCCGCAGACCTTGTGGGGATCAATGTTCGTGGGATCGGCGTTCTGAGCAAATACGACGGTAAGGGGTTCCTCCGACGCTGCGTCCGGAGCGGGGGCGCTGTTTGAGGGTGCTTCCGTATCCGTTCCGGGTGTGCTTGCAGGGGGAGTGCCGCTGGGCTGCCCGCAGGCTGCGGCAAGCAGTGTGAGCAGCAAGAGCATCGCCGATAGGATGGCAATAGCCCGGATTCTGTTGCGGTTCTTCATCTTTTGTTCCTCCTTTTTTATTACGCACGGCTTCTGTGTCCGTCTGCAACCAGTCAAGATCAATCAGTCCGCATTGCGAAGTCTGGGATCACGCACGTCCCGGATCCAATCCCCCAGGAAATTGATGGACAAGCAGACCAGAAAAATCGCAATGCCAGGAATCGTTGTCAGCCACCATGCAATGTAAATATAGTCACGGCCAGTAGCGATCATATTTCCCCAGGTGGCGATTGTGGGAGGAATACCCATGCCAAGGAAGGTCAGGCTGGCCTCAGAGAGGATGGCATTTCCCATCTCCAGCGTGCCCAGAATAATGGCGGAGTCGATCACATTGGGCAGTATGTGCTTAAAAATAATATATCCCTTCCGTGCGCCGCTGATTCGGGCGGCGACCACAAACTCCCGTTCGCGCACGGACAGCACCTGGGCCCGGATTGTCCGCGCGTAGGGAACCCATCCTGTAACGCCCAGCACCAGAATCACGTTGGTCATGCTGGAACCCAGCACCGCCATCAGACAAAGCGCCAGAAAGATGAAGGGGAACGACAGCATGACGTCCACAATGCGCATGATGACCGTGTCCACCCACCCTCCGAAAAATCCGGCCAGCAGGCCCAGCGTGACTCCGATAAGCATGGACACAACCACCGCGAACAGGCCCACAATGAAGGAAATCCTGGCCCCGTAGATTACCCGAGAGAGCACGTCCCGGCCCACCTCGTCTGTACCCAGCAGATGCTCCGCCGTGCCCCGCTCTTCCCAGGCTGGCGGACGCATTCGCGCGGTGATATCCACATCGTTTTCTCCGTCCGGAGCGAGAAAGGGCGCAAAAATGGCACAAAAGATCCAGAGTGCAACGACCACCATGCCGAACTTTGCGGTTCCTGTGCTCTTTTTGACCAGCTTGAAGAAATTTTTCATCGTACTGTCCTCCTCAATGATACCGGATGCGGGGATCAATTACGGTATACAGAAGATCCGTAACCAGATTAATCACCGCAAAGAGGAGCGCCATAATCATGGCACAAGCCTGTACCAGCGGATAGTCATAGTTCAAAATACCGTTAATCATCAGCCGTCCGATGCCCGGCCAGGCGAATACGCTCTCTACAACCACCGATCCACCCAGCAGGGAACCCAGCTGGAGGGAAACCATGGTCACAACCGTCAGCAGCGCGTTGCGCAGGCCGTGGTGCAGGACCACTCGAGTCTCCAGGACGCCCTTGGCTCTGGCGGTCGTCATGTAATCCTGCCGCATAACCTCCAGCATGGAGGAGCGTGTCAGGCGGGCCGTGCTGGCCGCTAGGCCTGAGCTCAGCGTCAACACCGGCATAATGAGATGCTTGGCCGTGCCGTAGCCAGACGCTGGCAACCACTTCAGTGTAACGGAGAACAGCAGAATCAGCAGCAGCCCATACCAAAAGTGAGGAACAGAGCGCCCGGCAATGGTAATGCTGGTCACCAGATTGTCCAGCGCCGTTTTCCTCTTGACCGCGGCGATCGTGCCAGCCAGAATCGCCATAGGGACGGATACCAGGAAGGATACGCCGGCCAGCAGCAGAGTCGCTGGGGCGTGCTCCTTGATAATCTCGACAATGGGGCGCTGATAATAAAAAGAATTTCCCAAATCCCCCGTAACAATCTGCTTGAGATATTCAAAGTACTGGACGTGCATCGGTTTGTCCAAACCGAGATATTCCTGGAGAAATGTGATATCCTCCCAGGTGGACTCCGGGCTGATCAAAAGTTTTGTGGGGTCGCCAATACAGCGAAGCAGCACAAAAATCAACGTCACGACAATGAACAGGACAAGGATGGTTTGCAGGAATCTTTTCCCCAGATAGCGGATCATTCTTGGATCTCCTCCTCCTTTCAGGATACCGTTGGGACTTAATCGTTCACAATATGCTCAGCGTCAGAACGGTTCCCCAAAATATAGGCGTAATCTCCGGGGTGAACCTTGCTCATCCGACCGCGCATATTGAGGAACACTGTCTCCTCACAAGGGGCGTAGATTTCTTCGATGATCTCCAGTGTGCGGATGTTTCGGACCTGGGCGATCAGCGTCCCCTTGGGCACCCATTGATTCAGATATTCCGGGCCGAAGGCCGGGTAAAACATGCCGCCATTCTTGGGGCGGAGCAGAGGCCGCTCCCGAATGAGCCACTGTTCATGGGGCAGCTCAGGCCGTCCCTCCAGCATTCCCATGTGCTTCATGACATTGAATACGCCCCGGACGCTTTCGCCAATCTGGTCAAAGGTGAGCTCCATATCGGAACCGACCTCCGCAATGATGACAGGCTTGCCCAGCGAGGTCATGTACTCGTCAAGCGCGCCGGCATATGCCGCCGCAGGTCCGGCAGGCGCGCCGTCGTAGATGTAGGGCAGTCCATAGGCAAAGGCCATTTCCCGGATTCTTCGGCCCAGCTCCCCCGGCTCCCGGCTGATAAGTACGTAATGGATGGCCGTGCCAGGACCGCCGCCGTGCCAGTCGATGGAGGCGTCCGCCTCCTTGCAGAGGGGCGAAATCGCCGCCGCCATTTGTTCCGTGAACCATCCCTTGGGATTACCGGGATAGGTGCGGTTCATGTTGTACCGGTCTGTGGGCGTATTCCGTTCCCCCCACTCAAATCCAATGGGGTTCTGCACCGGGACGGTGATCAGCGTACCGGAGAGCTTGCTCAGATCCAGCTGCTCCATTACCTGCCGGATGACCTCCATGCCGGTGATGGCATCACCATGAGAAACCGCCGTCAGCAGAAGTCTGGGGCCGCTTTTTGCGCCATGCAGCACATGGAACGGAATATCCAGCAGGAAGCCGTTTGCCAAGGTTGTAACAGGAAGACTCCCGGCTGCATGTTCCTCCGGGCGTGCTGTTACGCCGCAAATCGTAATGTTTGACATGCTGATTCCCTCATTTCTTTTATATTACTGCATCTTCAGCAGACGTTTGGCATTATCGCAGAAGAGGAGGCGCTTGTCCTCATCACTGACAGGCATACTGCGCAGAGGGATGATATTGTCTTCAATGCGGCTGACTGCGTTCAGTGGATTGGCGTCCGTCCCAAATACGATGCGGTCGTTTTTGCGCATTCGTTTATAGCACATGGGCGCTACCGAAGGCAGCATATTGACATAGCGGGCAAAGGTCCCCGTGGTGTCCAGATATACGTTCGGATGCTTACAGACCATTGCAGGGTCCTTTCCCAACGGGTCTCCATGGGCAATGACAAAAACCGCCTCAGGATATCGGATAGCCAGGTCGTCTATGGGCAGGGAGTCACAGTAGGCGATCCTGGCCGTTCTTGCATTGATAATACCCGTGTGGATTAGAATCGGAATATCCAGCTCAATGCACTTCTCGGTAATGGTATTCATGCTGGGGTGCGTCATGGGATAGTTCTGCATGGCGGGGTGAAGCTTCAGTCCTTTGAGGCCGTATGTTTCCACAGCTCTTTTCAGTTCATCTCCCGCGTTGTTCTGGTAGGGCAGCACAGAGGCAAAGCCCATGAGCCGGTCTGGATAGTCTTTCACCAGCTTTCCAACAAAGGAATTATCTCCATAACCTAATACGTTATTCTCCGATGCGATGGGATGGATCACTGCCATGTCAATACCATAGGCATCCATCGCAGCAAGCAGATTATCAATCTCTCCCCTGCCTTCCCGTACATGCACGTGAAAATCGATTACCATCTCAACTGTCCTCCCTTTCCATGTCCCTCTATAATGATTAAATCATTTTATATTTTCGGTATTATCCTTTTTGATTTCTCATACCATTATTATTTTAAAAACAAATCTAAGCAAGAGCGAATGAAAGGAGAACTAACCTCCTAAACGTATATCTCTTTTTGGCGGATTTTAAATTTGATTTATTCTACCATACTTATCTGCATTTGCCACTATATTTTTTGGGGTTTTTACAAAATTTTTTAGAGCTGAAGAAAACAGCTCTTTTTAGAAAATATATTTACCTAAAATTTTTATTTAATTTTTTTATAATCTATTTACAAGATGATTATTTTAATTTATAATAACACCACCTAAGGGAAAGAAGGAAAATAAAAAACCTGTCAGGGAGATACGCAAAGCAGGGGGAAAAAGCACCGTGTCAACCAAAGGGAAACTAAGCTGTCACGGCTTAAGTCGCTTGGTATCACCATGTTTGGGGCGCTTTATACACAACTGAAAAATTGAGCAGGAAAAGGAGCGATGCAAATGAAAACAAAACGAAACGCGGAAGAGCAGAGAAAAAAGCTGACCTCAAGTCCTGATATGGACGAAGCAAAAACCGCCCTGGACAATTCCCCCTTTGACCCGGAACTTTGGTACGCATATGGTATGTCCTTGTTCCGGGCCGCCCGGTATGAGGAAGCGGACGCCGCCTTCTCACAGGGGTTGGTTTATACCCCTTTCCACGCATATCTCTACTTTGGCCGGGGACGCGCAAAAACAAAAGCAGGCCGTTTCTGGCCTGGCATTGCCGATTTTGAGATGGCGCTGCGGCTTGACCCGGAAAACTGGAACTTCTGGTACTACCTGGCTACCGCCAACAACATGGAAGGATACTGCGAGGAGTCCATCTCCAACTTTGAGAATGCGATTCGCTATGCGGCCCCCGAGGAGCGGTACCCGATGGTTGATTGGCTCTATCAGACCTATGCGCTGGATTTACATGACACAGAACGTGCAAATCAGGCGCTCACTCTTGTTGCCGACGATGTTGTGCCGCCTCCGATGGATTACGGCTACTGCCGCACTGTCTCCCTTTACAAGGGGCTGCTCACACCGGACAATTTCGTTGATATTTCTGACATGGAGGAAAAGTGCATCAAAAAACCCGGCAGGATTGAAGCCGAGTTAAACGGAATGTATTACGGCCTGTATGTCTACAGCACGGTAATCGGTGACGAGGCCCTGGGGCGCTGCGCCATTGAGTCGCTTTTGCGTGTGGCGCGTCCCGCCACATTCGGTTGTATCAAAGGGATGAAGGTCGCACGGCGAATGGGCCTTATAAAAGAGGATTCCTGATCTTGGGCAGCCTGTGCCAGCCGCACCTGCCCTGTTCCAACGGCATACACGCGGCGCAGCCGCTTGTATAGAATGAAATGATATTGAGGAGGAAACGAAATGTCTGAAATTACCGTATGCGGCTTCACCGTCAAGCCCGGAGAGCGCTTTTGCGGCCAGTTACCCGTCACTACTCTGGCCAGTGGACTGGAACTGTCTATCCCTGTACACATTCTCAACGGAATGAAGCCCGGTCCGCGGCTCATGCTGACCGCCCTCTCCCACGGCGATGCCACGACAGGCTTTGAGGTCATTCGCCGTGTGCTCAACCATGTTGATGTCGAAACCCTCAGCGGCGCGATTATCGCCATCCCCTGCCAAAATCCCGTCGCCTTTGAGTGGGGCACAAGAGGAACGCCAACAGATATGTACAATATGAACCGTTCCTACCCCGGCACGCCTAAGGGCTGGTTCACAGAACAGCTCACTGCCGCTATTGTCCCTGTGTGCAAAGATGCCGATGCGCTCATTGACTGGCATGGCGGCGGCTACGGCTGCGCAATCAACTACGTGCTTTTGAAGAACACACTTGATGAAGACCTGAATAAGCGCACGCACGCCATGGGCCGCGCGTATGGACTGGAGTATATGTACGACGGCGCTCCGGCCGGCCCCGCCCAAAATTACACAGGCACATTGACAGACTATATGCTTAGTCTGGGCAAGCCCACCATTGTGGCGGAGGTTGGCGCTGGTATCGAGCTCCCCTTCGACCAGGTTGGCATCAGTGAGCAGGGCGTCTATAACGTCATGAAGCATATGGGAATGCTGGAGGGAACGCCAGCCCTGCCGGAAAAGCAGTATCTCCTGCACACCCGCCCGCTGCTCCGGCCTAAGAACGGCGGAATGTTTTATCCCGTCTGCGGCCCCGAGTATTTAAACAAATGGGTCCCCAAGGGTACTCTCATGGCTCAGATTGTCAATCCGCTGACGCTGGAAGTAATTGAGGAGATGTACGCTCCCTGCGAGGAAACTGTCTTCCTGAACATGCGGGCCGGCTACACTAAGGTCCACCCTGGCGACTACGCATATATTCTGGGCAACCGGACGGATGCCACCGTGATTGAAAATTCATAATATTTCATTCTGGCCCCGCCAAGTACACGCTGATCTTCAAACTGTGCCAGCAGACGAACCGTGCAGACAGAAAAACGATTAATGTCTACACAACCCATTGGTACAGATTCCTGCATTTTACTAAGACAGCATAAAAGCAGAACACATTTGGTCACACCTCACAAGGGGCTCTATAAATCAGGGTATCCTCCGTCAGGAACTGCGCAAGAAGTTCCTGACGGGGATTTTCTTCAGCAAATAGCTGAATGCACAAAAACTCTTGTTAAAGTTTTATCAAAATGCCCATTGCTCTTTTTCGACAGATGTGGTATGATAACAGTGTCAAAAGGGAGTAGTTCCCCGGTACGCCGGGGCGCGCACCGTCAGGACGGCGTTTACCACGCCCGGGACGCGCGGAGGTCTCCAGCTGGGATCTTAACGAGACTTTTACCGGGAGGTAGAAGTCTCGTTTTTTCGTACCCGGGTGCGAGAGAACCCTCCCCGCTGACAGACAGAGGAAGCAAGCGGACGTATCTTTAAAGGAGGAGAAAACATGACTGATATCGTAAAAATCATTCTGCCCATCGCCATTGTGGCCGTCATTGCGCTGCTGTTCTTCCTGGGCTACCTGAAAGCGCCGCCGGATACCGCCTACATCATCTCCGGTCTGGGCCGCAAGCGCATCCTCATCGGCAAGGCCGGCTGGCGGGTGCCCTTCTTTGAGCGGGTGGACAAGCTGAGCCTGCGGATCATGCAGGTGGACGTGAAGACCAGCGAGGCCGTGCCCACCAACGAGTTCATCAACGTCACCGTGGACGGCGTGGCCAACGTGAAAATCAGCTCCGATCCCGATCTGCTCAAGCTGGCCGCCGAGGCCCTGCTGGGCAAGCGGCCGGAGGAGCTGGTGAGCCTGGTCACCCAGGTGCTGGAGGGCAACATGCGGGAGATCGTGGGCTCCGTGGGCCTCAAGGAGATGGTCCAGGACCGTCAGGGCGTGGCCCGGAAGATCACGGAGAACGTGGTCCCCGATATGCGCAAGCTGGGCCTTGAGGTGGTCAACTTCAACATCCAGAACTTCAAGGACGGGGCGGGCACCATTGAGAACATGGGTATCGACAACGTGGAGCAGATCCGCAAGAACGCCCAGATCGCCAAGGCCAACGCCCAGCGTGACATCGCCATCGCCACCTCCCAGGCCCAGCAGGAGGCCAATGCGGTGAAGGTCCAGGCGGAGAAGATGATCGCCGAGCAGGACGCGGCTCTGGCCATCCAGCAGGCGGAGATGAAGGTGAAGGCGGACGCCAAGAGAGCCGAGGCCGACGCGGCCTACTCCATCCAGCAGGAGACCCAGCGCAAGACCATCGAGGTCACCCGGGTCAGCGCCGACATCGCCCGCAAGGAGAAGGAGGCGGAGCTGGCGGATCGGGAGATCGCCATCAAGGAGCGCCAGCTGGACGCGGAGGTCCGCAAGCAGGCGGACGCTATGAAGTACAAGGCGGAGAAGGAGGCCGAGGCCGAGCTGGTCCGCCGTCAGAGGGACGCGGACGCCAAGGCATACGAGGCTCTCAAGGAGGCAGAGGCCCGCAAGGCCGAGGCGGAGGCCCTGCGCTTCTCCATGGAGCAGGAGGCCGAGGGCATCCGGGCCAAGGGTCTGGCGGAGGCCGAGGCCATTGAGAAGAAGGCGGAGGCCCAGAAGAAGATGGGCGAGGCCTCTGTGCTGGAGATGTACCTCAACGCCCTGCCTGACGTGGTGAAGAACGCCGCCGCCCCCCTGGCCCAGACCGACAGGATCATTATGTACGGCGACGGCAACTCCACCAGGCTGGTCAAGGACGTCATGAGCTCCGCCAGCCAGGTGATGGACGGCGTGAAGGAGTCCACGGGCCTGGATCTCTCCGCCCTGCTGGCCGGGGTGGTGGGAGGCCGGATGGCGGCCCAGCCGGTGACGGTGGAGGTCACGCCGGCCCCGCCGCCGGAGACGGACGCCCTGGCCGCCGCCGGACAGGAGCCGGACAAGGAGGTCTAGTCCCCGCCGGCAGGACAGCCCTGCTCTGATTTGCCCGTGAAGGGGCGGCAGCTCTCGCTGCCGCCCCTTTGGCGTGCCGGCGAATGGCCGCTATTTTGCGTAGGGGGACAGCTCCAGGCGGATGAAATATCCCTGGTCATGGGAGCAGACGGGGCACTTGGCGGGGGCCTGCTTTCCGGTGAATACATGTCCGCAGTTGAGGCAAATCCAGCCGGTCTCCACGTCGCTGACAAAGAGCTTGCCGTCGGCCATGAGCTTGGCGAAGCGGTCAAACCGGTCCGCGTGGACCTTCTCGATCTCGGCGATCTGGCGGAAGTGGCGGGCGATCTCCGCAAAGCCCTCCTCCTGTGCCTTTTCGGCAAAGGCGGGGTACACGTCGCCGAACTCGTCCATCTCGTGGCTCCTGGCCAGCTCCAGCAGCTTCTGGGGCTGCTCGGGCAGGTCTACGGGGTAGTTGGCGGTGATGGTCACGTTCTCACAGCCCGCCTTCTTGAGGTGGCTGTAGAACACCTTAGCGTGGGCCAGCTCCTGCTGGGCGGTGTAGAGAAACACCGCCTCCAGCACGTGCAGCTTCTCCTGACAGCAGGTGCTGGCGGCAAAGGTGTAGCGGTTTCTGGCCTGGCTCTCCCCGGCAAAGGCCCGCAGAAGATTTTCTTTGGTGACGCTCTCTCGCAAATCCATAGGGAAATTGCTCCTTTCCAAATTGCTCAGAGCCCGGCTGCGGCAGGCGGGCTCCGGAACATCCCTAGTGTTTTCCGAAACTTTCCGTTTATTCCCCCCCGCGGGCTGTATAATGACCCGCACAATGGGAAACAATAGGCACGTACCGCTTTTGGAAAGGAGGCTGCCTCTTATGAAGAACAACCAGAATCAGAATCAGAATAACAACCAGAACCAGAACAGCAACCAGAACCAGAATCAGAACCAGAACAACAATCAGAACAAGCGCTGATCGAGGACGGACAGGCCGCCGGCAGGAGAAGATGCCGGCGGCCCTTGCTTTTCTATACCAAGGCGGGGCTGCCTTTTTTGTCAGAGCTGATAAAAATGATTTCGTCTTGCAGGAGCATCTTGACATTCCGGCAAAACAGCGGTTTAATGTATAATAGAGACCCTTCTCCTCCCGGCAGACCGGGAGATTTTCCCCGCGCTTACCAGCCGCGCATATCGCCGCGCTGGAAATGAACTGAAAATCACAGGAGGAATACGAATATGGGCTTATTTGACTTTTTGAAGGGGAAGGAGCCCGCCGCTCCCGCAGCAGCCGCCTTTCCCGCCATACTGGGCGCGCCCTCCAAGGGCGCCTTTGTCCCCATGAGCCAGATCCCCGACGAGATGTTTTCTCAGGGCATCATGGGCGTCTGCTGCGGCGTGAACCCGGAGGAGGGCCGCGTCTACGCGCCCATTGACGCCACCGTCACCCAGCTCACCGACACCCTCCACGCCGTGGGCCTGGAGGCCGGCGGCATGGAGATCCTTATCCATGTGGGCGTGGACACGGTGGAGATGAAGGGCGAAGGCTTTGCCAACGCCGTCAAGGAGGGCCAGAGCGTGAAAAAGGGCGAGCTGCTGCTGACCATGGATCTGGATAAGATCCGCGAGGCGGGCCACCCCTCCACCGTCATCATGGCCGTGACCAATACGGACGATTTCGCCGGCGTGGAGGAGACCGGCTCCGGCGCGGTGCAGCCCGGGGACGGCGTTCTGCGGGTGAACAAGTAATTCCCTGTTACTCAACAAACAGAAAGGACGATACCACCATGAAGCAGTTTACCTACGTCATCAATGATCCCATCGGCATCCATGCCCGCCCTGCTGGGCTGCTGGTCAAGGCGGCCAAGGCCCTGGACAGCACCATCACCGTAGAGAAGGAGGGGGGCAAGTCCTCCGCCGCCACCAAGCTTATGGGCGTGATGGGCCTGGGCGTCAAGGGCGGCGACACGGTGATTGTCACCGTCGAGGGCGGCGACGAGGAGGCCAGCTGCCGGGCAATGGAGCAGTTTTTCAAGGACAATCTGTAAGAAAGAGGAGGACGCAAGCCCATGCAGGTAGCAACCGGTAAATCTATTCTGGGCGGCGTGGCCATCGGCCCGCTGCGTGTCTACCGCAAAGAGGAGACCCAGACCGCAGCCGCCTCCGCCCTGACCGCAGAGGAGGAGCTCGCCCGCTTCGACGCCGCCCGGGAGAAGGCCAAGGAGCAGCTGCGGGCCCTCTACGACAAGGCCCTGGAGGAGGTGGGCGAGGAAAACGCCGCCATCTTCGAGATCCACGAGATGATGCTGGAGGACGACGACTACATTGACGCGGTCAGGAGCATCGTTGAGAACCAGGGCGCCACTGCGGAGTACGCCGTGGCCACCACGGGGGACAACTTCGCCGCCGCCTTCGCGGACATGGAGGACGCCTACATGAAGGCCCGGGCCACGGACGTGCGGGATGTGTCGGGCCGGGTGGTCAACATCCTCAGCGGCGCGGAGGAGCAGGACGCCCTGGGCGACGAGCCCGCCATCCTGGTGGCCGACGATCTCACCCCCAGCGAGACGGTGCAGATGGACAAGAGCAAGCTGCTGGGGTTCATCACCCGCTACGGCTCCGCCAACAGCCACACCGCCATTCTGGCCCGGACCATGAACATCCCCGCCCTCATCGGCGTGGACTACGACGAGAGCTGGGACGGCAAGCTGGCGGTGCTGGACGGGTACAACCACTGTGTGTACGTGGATCCCGCGCCGGAGCTTCTGGGGGCCATGGAGGACAAGCGCAAGGACGATCTCAAGCAGGAGGCTCTGCTCCAGGGGCTGAAGAAGAAGCCCAACGTCACCCTGGACGGCCGCGAGGTGAAGGTATACGCCAACATCGGCAACGCCGGGGACGTGGGTTTGGTGCTCCAGAACGACGGCGGCGGCATCGGCCTGTTCCGCAGCGAGTTCATCTACTTAAACAGCCAGGACTTCCCCACCGAGGAGGAGCAGTTCGCTATCTACAAGCGGGTGGCGGAGACCATGGCCGGCAAAAAGGTCATCATCCGCACCCTGGACATCGGCGCGGACAAGCAGGCGGACTACTTCGGCCTGGACAAGGAGGAGAATCCGGCCTTGGGCTACCGGGCCATCCGCATCTGCCTGACCCGGCGGGACATCTTCAAGGCCCAGCTGCGGGCCATCCTCCGGGCCAGCGCCTTCGGCGCCGTGTCCGTCATGTTCCCCATGATTATCTCCGTGCGGGAGATCCGGGACGCCAAGGACGTGCTGGAGGAGTGCCGCGGGGAGCTGCGGGAGCGGGGCGTGGCCATGGGCGAGGTGGAGATCGGCATCATGATCGAGACCCCCGCCGCCGTGATGATGGCCGAGGAGCTGGCCCAGGAGGTGCAGTTCTTCTCCCTGGGCACCAACGATCTGACCCAGTACACCCTGGCCATTGACCGGCAGAACCCCAAGCTGGACGCCTTCTATGACGCCCACCACCCCGCTATTCTGCGCATGATCCGCCAGACCGTGGAGGCCGGACACCGCCACGGCTGCTGGGTGGGCATCTGCGGCGAGCTGGGCGCGGATCTGACCCTCACGGAGACCTTCCTGCGCATGGGCGTTGACGAGCTGAGCGTATCACCGCCGGCGATTCTGCCCCTGCGCAAGAAGATCCGCAGCTTGGATCTGAGCAAGGAGCCGGAGACCTGAGATTACGGATATATGGAACCGCCGGCAGACGCGCCAAATGGGGTGCAGGGTGAATATTCACCCTGCACCCCATTTGCTGAAGGGGCTTACTTTTTGACGCTGTGGCTCAGCCAATCCCCAGCCGCGCCATGCCGCCGGCCCCCACCAGCTCCGCCAGCTGCCCGTAGTCCAGACGCAGCTCCACCGTGCCCATGGCGTAGGGCCCCAGCACGTAGTGGGAGAAGACCACCAGCATCCCCTCCTGGTCAAAGAGCACCGTGCCCTCGTTCCAGGCGGCGATGATGTCCGCATACTCCGGCCAGAAGTCCCCGCGCTCCTCCAGAGCCTCCGCCTGCTCCAGCAGCAGCTCCGCCGCCCCGGTGCGGAAGGTCTCCGGGGCCTCGGCGATCTGGGTGGGATCAATAAACTGCCCGATGCTCAGGTCAAAGAGGGCGCTGGAGGTGTAGCTGTTGGCGTGGGCCCCGCCGGTAAACCCGCCTGTGTCCATGCGCACGGACACCAGCCGTCCGGCCTGGTAATAGGACGCCTCGGTGACGTCGTAGTAGTCAAGCGACGCGCTGCCCAGCAGGTATGCTTCCTGGGCGTCCTCCCCCATGAGCCGGCCCCGGGCCACGGACTCCTCCATCAGGCTCTCCATCCTGCTGTTGAACCCCTCCATGTTCCGCGCTGCCGCCTCCGCCTCCGCAGGGGCCAGCTCGTCCATATTTTCCACCGACATAGTCAGCAGCTGATAGCTGTAACGGGCCAGCTCCGTCCCATCCCCGGCGGCGAACCGCTCCTGGGCGGACAGGGTGTCGAACTGGTAGACCGGCTTCACGGTCTCCTCCGCCGCGCTGGCCGGAGGAACGGAGGGAGACGGCGCCGCCGGGGTCAGGCTCGTACACGCCGCCAGCAGACACAGTCCGCCGATGAGCAGGACGATCCAATATTTTTTCATAGATTTTGCTCCTTTTCTAGGGCTTGTTTGATAATTGGCGATATGCCCAACGGCGAGGAATTTTTTCGCCAAACAAGGCAAATTTTCGCAGGCATCCTGACGGATGGCAAGAAAATTTAACGCAGTATGGCGGAAAAATAACCGCCGTTTGGGCGTGTTGACAATTTTCAAACATGCCCTAGGCCCCATGCCACGGCGGGAGAGAGGGCGTAGTCGCTCTCCGCCGTCTCCAGGGCCGGAAGAGCCAGCGCGTACAGCTCCGTACACACCGCCTCCTGGTCAAACACCCGCCGGACCTCCCCGCCCAGCCGCCGGACGCGGCCGGGCTTTACAATCACCGGCAGGGACGCGCTCTCCCGCATCCGCCGCAGCAGCGTCCGGCCCCGGGCCCCCACGCCCAGCACACGCAGATAGGGCGGCGTCTGTCCCTGGCCTGCCTGCGGCACGCCCAGGTAGCTCAGCAGAAGCATCCGCCGCAGCCGGGAGAGGGGGTAGCGCCTGGTCTTGGCGGCAAAGAGGATGTCCTCCACCCCGGCCTGGGCATGGACGGCGGCGTAAAAGCGGTGGTAAAGGCCCTCGTTTCCCCCGTCGTAGGGGAGAAACGCCGCCTCCTCCATCCGCCGCAGCCGGGCCAGGATGGCCCGCTGGCAGCTCCGCCAGTCCGCCGGGGCACGGCCCCGGTCCATCTCCCGGCGGAGGACGGCCGCCGTGGCCGGGGGCAGGGCCGCCGCCCAGTCCCCGGCGGAGAGGATCCGGTCCCGAATGGCGGCGGCGGAGAGAAAGCCGTCCTCCTTCCGGCTGTCGTGGTCCGCCCCCAGACGGGGCAGGGCCAGGGGCTCCATGGGGCCGCCCATGGCGTTCAGGGCCCGCAGGTACTCCACCGCCAGGATGTTGTTGGGCGTCGACAGGCAGTCCGCCGCGCCCCCGATCAGCCCCCGGGCCGCCGCCTGACGGGCGGCGGCAAAGGTCATCCCCCTGCCCGTGTACCGGCCCAGGGCCTCCCGGAAGGCGGGGCTGTCCAGGCATTTTGCCGCCGCGGCCAGGGGCGGCAGAGACCCGGTCTCGCAGCCAAAGACCAGATGAGTCACCACCCCGGCGGCCGCCAGGACTGCCGCGCCCCCCTGGGCGAACCGCTCCGCCGTGGCGGCGGACCAGGGCGTGGGCAGCTCCAGCACCAGATCCACGCCCCCGGCCAGGGCGGCCTCCGCCCGGGGGTGCTTGGCCAGGATGGCGAAGTCCCCCCGCTGGACGAAGTTTCCGCTCATGCAGGCCACCACCGCCGTGTCCGCCCCCAGGCGGCGGCGCACCTCCTGGATCTGCCAGGCATGGCCCCGGTGGAAGGGGTTGTATTCAGCGATGATGCCCGCTACCGCCACGGCATGGCCTCCCCTCGTCCCTGCTCTGCCTCCCGCCATCCGGCAGGATACCCGGGGAGATCTCCTGGTCTGACGGCAAAGCGCCTCCGCCGTTCCGCGTCCCCCGGCAATGAATGCAGGCTCTGAGATTTTTTTGAAAACAGACGAAAAAATGGTTGTCTAACGGAAGAAAATAGTCTACAATAGATAACGGTATTTATTCTACCTGTCTCCTGCCGAAAATGCAAGCCACAGGCCGGAAACAAAAATTAACAAAACAATGACAATCTAGGGATAAGGAGAATTGACGCACATGAAAATTCTGATTATCAACGCAGGCAGCTCTTCCCTGAAGTACCAGTTCATGGAGTCCGAGGGCGGCCAGGTCTTCGCCAAGGGTCTGTGTGAGCGCATCGGCATCGACGGCCGCCTCACCCACAAGGTCCCGGGCCGGGAGGATGTGAAGCAGGACATCCCCATGCCCACCCACAGCGAGGCCATTCAGGCGGTGCTGGACATCATGGTGGACCCCGCCAAGGGCGTGATCGCCTCCACCGACGAGATCGCCGCTGTGGGCCACCGCGTCCTCCACGGCGGCATGGCCTTCACCAAGAGCTGCATCATCGACGACGCCTGCATTGAGGCGATCAAGAAGTGCATTCCCCTTGGCCCTCTCCACAACCCCGCCAACCTTATGGGCATCGAGGCCTGCCAGAAGATCATGCCCACCACGCCCCAGGTGGCCGTGTTCGACACCGCCTTCCACATGACCATGCCCCCCAAGGCCTACATCTACGCCATCCCCTACGAGTACTATGAGAAGGACGACGTGCGCCGCTACGGCTTCCACGGCACCAGTCACCGTTACGTGTCCGCCCGGGCCATCGACATGCTGGGCAACCCCGAGCACAGCCGCGTCATCTGCTGCCACCTGGGCAACGGCTCCTCCCTGTCCGCCGTGGTGGACGGCAAGTGCGTGGATACCACCATGGGCCTGGGGCCCCTCGCCGGCTTCCCCATGGGCACCCGCTCCGGCGACGTGGACGCCACCATCCTGGAGTACCTGATGGGCCGCTACGGCTATGACATCAAGGAGATGCTCAACATCCTCAACAAGAAGAGCGGCGTGCTGGGCATCTCCGGCGTGAGCTCCGACTTCCGGGATCTGGACGAGGCCGCCGCTCAGGGCAATGAGCGCGCCGCCCTGGCCCTGGAGAAGTTTATCTACGAGGTGAAGAAGTTCATCGGCGCTTACGCCACCGCCATGGGCGGCGTGGACGCCATCGTCTTCACCGCCGGCATCGGCGAGAACTCCAAGGAGCTGCGGGCTGAGATCTGCCAGGGCATGGAGTACATGGGCGTGAAGATGGACATGGAGAAGAACAACGTGCGGGGCCAGGAGGTGGACGTGTCCGCCGCCGGCTCCAAGGTCAAGATCTTCATCATCCCCACCAACGAGGAGCTGATGATCGCCATGGACACCGCCGCGCTGTGCGCCAAGTAATCCCATAACCCAGTAAAACAGAAGCCAGCGCCGGCCCTCCTGGTTTAGACCGGAGAGGGCCGGCGCATACTATTTTATACAGACTTTTATCAGGGAGGAACATGTATGCTGAAAGACAAGATTGCCATCGTCACCGGCGGCACCCGGGGCATCGGGTACGCCATTGTGGAGAAGTATCTGGCCAACCACGCGGTTGTCGTCCTCTGCGGGTCCCGCCAGGAGACGGCGGACAAGGCCGTGGCGGCGCTGAAGGCGAAGGATCCCAGCTGGCGGGTGGAGGGCATCGCCCCGGACCTGGGCAGCTATGCGTCCGTAAAGGCCGCCTTTGACGGAGTGCGGGAGCGCCACGGCCGCATTGACATCCTGGTGAACAACGCGGGGATGTCCTCCTCCGAGCCCCTGTCCGACTACACCCCGGAGCTGTTCCGGAAGGTGATGAGCCTGAACGTGGACGCGGCGTTCTACTGCGTCCGCGCTGTGTACGACGCCATGGCCGCCCAGAAGAGCGGCTGCATCATCAACACCAGCAGCATGGTCAGCCGCTACGGCCAGCCCAAGGGCGTGGCCTACCCCACCAGCAAGGCCGCCATCAACGGCATGACCCTCTCCCTGGCCCGGGAGCTGGGGCCCCTGGGCATCCGGGTCAACGCGGTGGCCCCGGGCATCACCAACACGGACATGATGCGCGCGGTGCCCCAGGAGGTCATCGCCCCGCTGGCGGCACAGATCCCGCTGCGCCGCATCGGCGAGCCGGAGGACCTGGCCAGCGCCTTCCTCTTCCTGGCCAGCGACGGGGCCTCCTATATCACCGGCGAGATCATCCACGTGTCCGGTCAGGCCAGGAGCTGAAACCCACCCGTGGGGAAAAAGGGGGAGAACCGTCCGAAGGCGGTTCTCCCTCTCTCTTCCCTACCGGCCCTGGGGCCGCTTCCGCCGGCTCCGGCGGCCGTCGGCAAAGGCCACCAGCCGCCCCATTCTGGGGGGCTCGGAGGAGATTTTCCGCACCGCCGGCTGGGGCGGCGGGGGGACCGGCGCAGCCGGCGCCGCCGGCCGCAGGGACGCTCTCTCCGGGCGAATGGCCGGCCTCTCCAGGGGCACACGCTGCTCCGGCCGCACAGCCGGCTTCTGCGGGCGCTTCTCCAGCCGGACGGGGACCGGTCCCTCCGGGACCGACTGACGGCCCCGGGCGCGCTCCGCCCGGGGCGGACGCTGACCCGGCTGCTTTTTGGGCGAGGCCTCCAGGATCTCCATGGGCCAGGGGTGGTTCTCCACCACAGGCACCTTTCTGCCAGTGACCTTTTCAATGTCCTTGAGATAGGCCAGCTCGTCAAAGTTGCAGAAGCTGATAGCTACGCCGCTGCGGCCGGCCCGGCCGGTGCGGCCGATGCGGTGGACGTAGGTTTCCGGCACGTTGGGCAGCTCGTAGTTGACCACCGCCGCCAGCTCGTTGACGTCGATGCCCCGGGCGGCGATGTCCGTGGCCACCAGCACCCGGATTGCCCCGCTCTTGAAGCTGTCCAGGGCCCGGATGCGGGCGGTCTGGCCCTTGTTGCCGTGGATAGCCATGGCGGCCACCCCGGCCCGGCCCAGCTCCTTCACCACCCGGTCCGCGCCGTGCTTGGTGTTGGTGAACACCAGCACGCTGTCCAGGCTCTCGTCCGCCAGCACATGCTGGAGCAGCAGCTTCTTGTTGCCCTTGTCCACCTTGTACAGCCGCTGTTCAATGGCGTCCACCGTGGAGGACTGGGGGGTCACCTCCACGCGGACGGGATCGCGCAGGATCTTTTTCGAAAGCTCCGCGATCTCCTGGGGCATGGTGGCGGAGAACAGGAGGGTCTGCCGCCGCTCCGGCAGGCGGGCGATGACCTTGCGCACGTCGTGGATAAAGCCCATGTCCAGCATCCGGTCCGCCTCGTCCAGCACAAAGGTCTCAATCCCGTCCAGCCGGATGTGGCCCTGACTGCACAGATCGTTGAGCCGGCCCGGCGTGGCCACCAGCACGTCCACCCCCCGCTCCAGCGCCTCCACCTGGGGCCCCTGGCCCACGCCGCCGAAGATGACCGTGTGGCGTATGTTCAGATACTTGCCGTACTGGTCAAAGCTCTCCTTGATTTGCAGGGCCAGCTCCCGGGTGGGGGTCAGCACCAGGGCGCGGATGGGGGTGTGCTTCTTGTTCACACGGCCGTTGAGCCGCTGCAGAATGGGAATGGCGAAGGCCGCCGTCTTGCCGGTGCCCGTCTGGGCGCAGCCGATCAGGTCTCTGCCCTTCAGCACCGGGGGGATAGCCTCGGCCTGAATGGGGGAGGGCTGGACGTATCCCAGCTCCTCCACCGCCCGCAGCAGCTGTGGCAGAAGTTTCAATTCGTTAAATGTCATGGTGTTCCTTTTTGGTATGGATTTCGCCCCGGCAGGGGCGCATTTCTATTATATACGCTTTTGGATGGAAATGCAATCCCCCTGGATCCGCCGTGCGAATATATTTGCATTTTTACCGTTTTGGAGGTACAATAGGGGCAAGTAATCCGCTCAGGCGGAATCATGAGGCGAGGAGGCTTGTTTTATGAGAGATGGTTTTATCCGCGTGGCGGCGGGCACGCCCAAGATCCGGGTGGCGGACTGCCGGTACAACGCGGAGCAGATTTTCACCATGATGCGGGAGGCGGACAAGCAGGGGGTCAAGATCCTGGTCCTGCCGGAGCTGTGCCTCACCGGCTACACCTGCGGGGACCTCTTTCTCCAGGAGACCCTGCTGGAGGGGGCTATGGAGGGCCTGCGGACTATCCTGAAGGCCACCAAGCACCTGGAGATCCTGACCGTCTTCGGGATGCCCTTCCGGGCGGCGGGCAAGCTCTTCAACTGCGCCGCGGCGGTGCAGAAGGGGGAGGTTGTCGCCCTGGTCCCCAAGACGTACCTGCCCAACTACGGCGAGTTCTACGAGAAGCGGTGGTTTGAGAGCGTCAGCGCCTTCGATCACCCCCTGAACCTGTCCATTGCGGTCCCAGGCATGGAGCCGGATGGGGACGGGGAGATCGCCCTGTACACCTCCCTGGCCCAGTCGGTCATCGAGTGCGAGGGCATACCCGGGCTGAAGGTGGGCATTGAGATCTGCGAGGACCTGTGGGCCTCCGATCCCCCCTCCCGCCGCCTGGCGGAGGCGGGGGCGGTCATCATCCTCAACCTCTCCGCTTCCAACGAGGTGGTGGGCAAGGCCGCCTACCGCCGCCAGCTGGTGGTGGGCCAGTCGGGCCGCCTCTGCTGCGGCTACGTGTACGCCGACGCCGGGGAGGGGGAGTCCACCACGGACGTGGTCTTTACCGGCCACAACATGATTGCGGAGAACGGGGCCCTGCTGGCGGAGCGGCGGTTCGCAGCGGGACTGACCATCTCGGAGATCGACGTGCAGCGCCTCCTCTATGAGCGCCGCCGCCTCACCACCTTCCCCCCGGCGTACGAGTTCCAGGAGGGCCGGAGCGGAGCCGTCTCCCACGCCTGGGCGGAGTTCACCCCCTGCGAGACCAAGCTGACCCGGTACGTCTCCCCCACCCCCTTTATCCCCGAGAACGAGGCGGACCGGGCGGGCCGGTGCGAGGAGATCCTCACCATCGCGGCCCTGGGCCTGAAAAAGCGGCTGGAGCACACGGGCGCGAAAACGGCGGTGGTGGGCCTCTCCGGCGGCCTGGACAGCACCCTGGCCCTGCTGATTACCGCCCTGGCCATGGGGATGCTCCACCGGCCGGCCAGCGACATCATCGCCGTGACCATGCCCTGCTTCGGCACCACGGACCGGACCAGGAACAACGCCGCGCTTCTGGCGGAGCGCATGGGGGCCACCCTCCACACCATCCCCATTGGGGACACGGTGCGCAGCCACTTCCGGGATATCGGCCACAGCATGGAGGATCAGGACGTGACCTTTGAGAACGCCCAGGCCCGGGAGCGGACCCAGGTGCTCATGGATGTGGCCAACCAGAACGGCGGACTGGTCATCGGCACCGGGGATCTCAGCGAGCTGGCCCTGGGCTGGTGCACCTACAACGGGGACCACATGAGCATGTACGCCGTCAACGCTTCCATCCCCAAGACCCTGGTGCGCCATCTGGTGGACTACGTGGCCCGGGACAACCTGGACAAGGACCAGGAGCTGACGGACGTGCTGGAGGATATTCTGGATACGCCTGTGTCCCCGGAGCTTTTGCCGGCGGTCCAGGGGGAGATCAGCCAGCGGACGGAGGATCTGGTGGGGCCCTATGAGCTCCACGACTTCTTCCTCTACTACGTCCTCCGCTGGGGCTTCGGGCCCCGGAAGGTGCTGCGGCTGGCGGAGCAGGCCCTGGGCCGGCGGTACAGCCGGGAGGTCCTTCTCAAGTGGCTGAAAAGCTTCTACCGCCGCTTCTTTGCCCAGCAGTTCAAGCGCTCCTGCATGCCCGACGGGCCCAAGGTGGGTTCTGCGGCCCTCTCCCCCCGGGGGGACTGGCGGATGCCCTCAGACGCCTCGGCCCGGCTGTGGCTGGAGGAGCTGGAGGGACTGTAGGGCGCAGGCGCAAAGGGTCTGATTCCAAGGAAACAGAAAAGAGGTCATCCTATGCCAAGTCTGGAAGAATTGCGGGAGCGGTTCCGGGAGGACCGGTACGCCACCCAGCTCACCGGCGCGGACATCCTGGAGGCGGAGCCGGGCCGGGCCCTGGTGGGCCTGCGGCTGCGGCCGGACCACCTCAACGCCAACCAAAAGGTCATGGGCGGGGCCGTCTTCACCCTGACGGATTTCGCCTTTGCCGTGGCCGCCAACGGCTTTGCGGAGCGGATCACCGTGTCCCAGCACGTGTCCGTCACCTTCCTCGCCCCGGCCAAGGGACGGGAGCTGCGGGCGGAGGCCAGGTGCGTCAAGGCCGGGCGGACCACCTGCCTGTATGAGGTGGAGGTCCGGGACGAGGCCGGGACCTTTGTCGCCCAGGCCATGGTCAACGGCTTCACCATCTGACGGAACCTTTTCCCCTCCTCCGCCGTCTAAGAATCAGCCGTTAAACCCAGGTTCTGAAACGGCAGACAAGGAGAGGAGGCATTTCTATGAAACCTATCATCCCTGTTATTCTGGCGCTGCTGATCGCCCTGACCGCCTGCGGCCAGCCCCAGGCGCTGGAGCCGCCCGCCGCAGACGCCGCTCCCGCCCCGCCGGCGGAATCCGGGCCGGACCCGGTCTCCGTCTGCACGGTGGCGGAGGGCATCACCTTCTCCCTGCTCCAATCCGTCTATCCGCCGGGGGTGGAGCGGCTGACCATGGTAATGGACAACCGCTCGGATTTCGAGCTGTGCCACGGGGAGTACGTGGCCTTTCAGCAATACGCCGGCGGTCAGTGGCAGACCCTGGCGTATGCAGCCGTCGATGTACTTTTCCACGACGTGGCCTGGGTCCTCCAGCCCCACCGGGCCGGACAGTTCACCATTGACGCCGGCCTGCTGGCCCGGCCTCTGGAGGAGGGCCTCTATCGGGTCTCTGGCGATGCGCAGATGTGGCTGAACAGCGAGGATCCCGCCCTCCATGAACCGGTCCCCGGCTGGCAGGTGGAGTTTCGGGTGGCGGCGGAGGCCCCGCCGGAGCCGGACTACGCCCTCTTCATTCACGGCCAGCCTGTCTCCGGTATGGAGCCCATCCAAATCGTGTTCCTCAACTCCACCGGAGAGCAGGCCCATGTGCTGGATATTCCCCATCTGGAGCGGATGACGGAGGGCGGCGCTTGGGAGGATGTTCCCTACCGGGAGCAGGTGGGCTTCTGCGGCACCCCCAGCACCATGCCCCCCGGCGGCCGCATCTGGAGCGAGGATCCGGCGGCGCTGTGGGGGACCCTGGAGCCCGGACTGTACCGCCTCCGCTATGCCGTGGGCCCCACGGAGAAGACGGAGGGGGAGGCGGCAGGCCAGTTTACGGTGGGGGCGCCGGAGGTGTGCGGCCTGCCCCTGGCGGAGGGGGCTTAGGCCCCGGAGCTGCCTCACATTTCCGCGCTTTTGTAACGGTTCCCAGAAAAAATCATTGTAATTTCCCCCGAACTGTTATATACTAGGGGAGTATTATGATATGGGAGGACCTACCATGAAGAGTACATGGCGTTTCGTATTGAAGATCATCGGTCTGTCCCTGGCTCTGGCCGGGGCGGTCTGCCTTGTGATCGGCTTCTGGGATAAGCTGGCGGAGGATGCTGTGGCGGCAAAGGAGGCCCTGTGCCGCAAGCGCCGCTGCTTCCCCGAGTTTGACGATTACGACGACGATCTGCTCATTGACTGATCCCCCAGCGTGAAAAGCGCCCCCGGACCGGCATTGCCGGCCCGGGGGCGCTTTTTTCGTATGATCCGGGAGCTCACCGGATATGCAGCAGTCTCGCCAGCTTGTCGCCCTTGGGGATCATTTTCAGGTCCTCCCGGGTGACCATCCGCAGGGCGATCACCAGAATGAGGTACACCGCCACGGCGACGCACACGGTCAGAAACGTACACAGGCTCTCCTTCAGATATCCCCCCGCAATCACGCGGCTCAGCAGGCCGTGAACCGCCCAGGCTGCCGCGCCCATGACGGCGGAGGCCAGCACAGGCTTGGCAAATATCCCCAGATAGTTGGGCTTTTTCTCCAGGAGCTGGTGGACGATAGCCAGATTGATGACCGCGATGAGGGCATAGCAGGCCAGAGTGCCAAGGGGCGCGCCCTTGATGTTCACGTCCGGATTGCCCACCAGCACATAGTTGATCCCCACCTTCACCGCGCCGCCGATGAGCATGGTGTAGATCGGCAGACGCACCTTGCCGTGGGCCTGCATGATGGAGTTGGTCAGGAGCATCACGCACACGAAGATGGACGCGAAGCCCAGCAGCTGCAAATGGTAGGTGGCGGCAATGGCCGTCTCCCGCCGGGCGGGGTAGAGCAGCAGGAGGATTGGCCCCGCCAGCACCGACAAGCCCACCCCGGCGGGGATGGCCAGCATGGCGATCAGCCGGAAGCTGGTGGTTACCACCCGGTTCACCTCCCGGTGGTCCATGCGGGCCACCGCCACGCTCACCGCCGGGATCAGGCTCACCGCCACAGCGGGCAGGAACGCGGCGGGCAGGTTGAAGAGGGTGCTGGAGAAGGTGTACTGGCCGTAGAGCACCGCCGCCTCCCGCTCCGCCAGCCCCAGCACGTTCTGGAGCTGGCCCAGGATGACGGTCTGATCCAGCAGGTTCAGAAGGCTCATGCCCGCCTGGCCGATGGTGATAGGGATACCCAGGCCCAGCAGCCGCCGCATGATGACCCCGTGGCTCTGGGGCCTGTCGGTGCCCCAGAGAATGGGGCCCCGGTTTTTTCGGTAGTTGAGAATCATGTAGACCATGGCCAGCACAGTCCCGGCGCTGACGCCCACAATGGCCCCCGCCGCGCCGATCTCCAGGTTCTGCCCGGAGCGGATGAGGTACCAGGCCAGGGGCAGTCCGATTACCAGCTTGAAGAACGCCTCGATAAACTGGCTCACCGCCGTGGGCACCATGTTCTGCCGCCCCTGGGCAAAGCCCCGGTAGGCGCACATGATGGACACGCACACCACCGACACCCCCAGGGCCTTGATGGGCCAGTAGGCCATGGAGTTGTGCATCAGCGCGGCCAGCTGCCGGGTGAACAGGAGCATGGCGGCGGTCCCCATGATGCCCAGGACCACGAACAGGGCCATGGCGGTGTTGAAGCAGCGGCGCATCTGCGTCCGGCGGCCGGTGGCGTTGGCCTCGCTGATGAGCTTGCTCAGGGCCAGGGGCAGTCCGGCGGTGGACAGGGTGAGCAGAAAGGCGTAGATGTTGTAGGCGCTCATGAAGTGGGTGACGCCCTCGTCCCCCAGGATGTTGTTGAGGGGGATTTTATAGAGCGCGCCGCAGATTTTGACAAACACCGTGGAGACCGCCATCACCGTGACGCCCCCCATGAAGGACTGCTTCTTTTCTCTGGACATGGGTAATCCTCTTTTACTGGTCAGGATGCGGGGCCGGGCTGCCGCGCCCTCCCCCTGGGATAAGTATACGTGCCATGGGGCGGTATCCATTCTTTTTCTTTCCAGAAAAAGGAGATATTATTCCCGTCCCAGGGGCTGGCCGCAGTTGTGGCAGTACAGGTTGGCGCTCTCGTTCTCCGCGCCGCACCCGGCGCACAGCAGCTCCCCTCTCAGGCGCTTGAGCTCCTGCTGGTGGCCCTCCATCTCCTCGTAGAGGCTGTCCACAAACTCCAGGATCTCCTGCACATCGTCGCTGTTGGAGGGGGAACCCCTGTGGGTGGCGTAGATCAGCTCCCCCACCGCCTGCATCTGGGTGTCGATCTCCTCCCGGAGATCCCGCACGGCGCGCTCCAGCCGGGTCCGGGAGACAGCATCCTCCGCCCGGCGGCCCACCGCCTCCGCGCCCGCCCGGGCCAGCTCGGACACGTCCAGGGCCGCGTCCCTGCTCCGGCGGACCAGCTTCTTCCACTTCTTTCCTTTAATGACGATCTTCATGTTCCGCTGTCTCCTTCCTCGCCGGCCGGCGATCAGTCGTCGTAAATCCCGCCGCCGATGAACTCCCGGATCAGGGAGTCCTCGGCCACGTACTTCTCGTCCAGAATTTCAAACTTGGGGTAGGCCTCCACCAGCTGGCCCACCTCCTCGAACCGCTCCATGTCCGGGGACAGGTGCAGGTGCTCAAAGAGGGGCTGGGCAAAGGCCCGGATGACGTTGACCTCGTAGGGCAGGGAGCTGTCGAAGACAATGGTTGCGTTGTCCTTGAAGGGGGAGATGTACAGCTTCTCCCCCCGGCGGACGTTGGCCCACATCTTGATGGTCACGTCCGGCTCCCAGGCGCGGAACTTGGCGTCCCGCACCGTGCGCCGCTCCAGGCGCATCCAGGTGCCCTTGAAGACCATCTTCCCCGACTCGTCCACCACGTTGGACCGGGCGGAGATATAGACCTTGGAGGCGTTGGGGTTCTTGCCGGAGATGATGTCGTTGAGGGCGTGGATGCCCTCGAAGATGGCGATCTCGTCCTTGCCCAGCTGGAGGGGATGGCTCTTGATGGCCGAGCGCATCTGCCGGGCAAACTCAAACTTGGGGATAAGAATCTTTTCCCCCTTGTCCAGCAGGTTGAAGTGCCGGTTGAGCAGGTCCATGTCCAGCAGGAAGGGGGACTCGTAGTCAATATCCCCCTCCCGGTTCCGGGGGCAGGTCTCCCGGTCCAGGGTCTGGAAATAGTTGTCCATGGCGATGGCGTGGGAGTTGATGCCCATCTGCTCCAGCCGGGCCTCGATCTTCTTGGCCGTGGTGGTCTTGCCGGAGCCGGAGGGGCCGGAGAGCAGGACAATCCGTGATTTCTTGAGATTGTCCGCAATCTTGCGGGCGGCGGAATCAATCTTCTTGTTGTAGGCGGCGTCGCACTCCTGGACAAAGCCCTGGGGGTCCGTGCGGACGGCGTCGTTGAGCTGCGCGAGTGAGTATGCCATGTTGCTTCTCCTTTCTGATGAACCATCGTTGCGCTTGCTTACAGCTTTCCTCTATAAAATGCCCGGAACGCCTCCTGGTTGGCCAGGATCTTCTCCGGCCGCTGGATATATTCCTGGGGATATTTCAGGTTGAACACCCGCTCAATGCGGTTCCGGACCGGGTCCACCATCTTGGTGGAGCCCCCCGCCCCCAGGCTGAGAATGCTGTGGAGCTCCTCCATGATATAGATATTGTACCACCCCGTACCGCCGCTCCGGCACCAGCCCACGTTCTCAAAGCTGCCGGACATGTACTTCTGGCGGTAGAGGTAGTAGGGGGCGAAGCCGGAGCGCCGCAGGGCGGGATCGGCGTAGTCCAGCATAGCGGACACCTCCTCCACCGTGGGGATCCGGGTGCCCTCCAGGGTGATCCGGCTGCCCTTTTTCAGGCTGAGGGTGTGGATGGTGACGTTGTCCGTGCCAAAGCCTGTCACCTGATCCAGGGTCCGGCGGAACCCCTCCGGGGTGTCCTCCGGCAGGCCCGCGATCAGATCCATGTTCACGTGGTCAAACCCCGTCCGGTCCACCAGCTCCATGGCCCGGCGGATATCCCCGGCCGTGTGGCGGCGGCCGATGGCCGCCAGGACCTTGTCCTCCATGGTCTGGGGATTGACGCTGATCCGGGTCACGCCGCCCCGGCGCAGGGCCGCCAGCTTCTCCTCTGTGATGGTGTCGGGCCGGCCGGCCTCCACGGTCAGCTCCACGGCGCCGCTCAGATCGAACCGCTCCCGGAGCCGGTCCAGCAGGCGGGACATCTGATCCGCCGACAGGGTGGTGGGCGTGCCGCCCCCCATGTAGAAGGAGCGGATCCTCAGCCCCAGCTCCTCCACCATCCGCCCCGCGCTGTCGATCTCCGCCAGCAGGGCCTGCAAATAGGGCTCCACCAGGTGGAGGGACTTCTCCACGCTGTTGCTGACAAAGCTGCAATAGGCGCAGCGGGTGGGGCAGAAGGGGATGCCCACATACAGGGAGATCTCCTCCGGCTTCAGCGCCGCCCTGGCCGCCAGCCCCGCCTGGGCGCACTCGATGCACAGCCGCCGCCGCTGGGGGGAGACAAAGTACACGTCCCGGAGCGTCCGGTCCGCCGCCTCCGGGCCCCCTGCCTCCAGCAGCTCCGAGGCCAGCTTGGCCGGACGGATGCCGGTGAGGGCTCCCCAGGCGGGGGTGACGCCGGTGAGGGCCCGGGCGGCCTCAAAGAAGCTGAGCTTCACCGCCCGCTGCCGCAGCCGCTCCCCCTCGTACTCGTCCGCCCCGTCGGGGATGGCGGTCCTGGCCTGTCCCCGGGCGGTCCGCCCGTCCACGGTCAAAACCGTCTCCGCCAGGGCCTCCCGGCCCTCCAATGTCAGGGAGACCAGGGCCCTGTCCGCCTCCTCCCCCTCGTAGACCGGCCGCTGGCCGGGGAAAAAGGCCAGCAGGCTCTGCTCTACGGCGTAGCGGTAATCGTGGCCCTGAAAAATCAGCCTCATAGCCCTGCCGTCCGGCACAGGTGGGGGTTGATCTTCCGCTCCCGGGCCAGGGTGGACAGGGGGCCGTGGCCGGGACAGACCTTGTAGTCCCCGTCCAGCGCCTCCAGGCGGGCCAGGGAGGCGGCCAGGGTCTCATGGTCCCCGCCGGGCAGGTCCCACCGGCCGCAGGAGCCGGCAAAGAGGGTGTCCCCGCAGAAGATCACGCCCTCCGCCAGCAGGGTCACGCTGCCGGCGGAGTGGCCCGGGGTGTGGAGGACACGGAGGTTCACCCCGCTCTCCGGGCTGCCGATGGAGATAATATCTCCGTCCTCCCAGCAGTTGAAGCCGTGGGCCAGGGGCGGGAAGAGGCGGGCGTCGTCCCCCCGCACGTCGCCCCTGTGGAGGTAGATGGCCACGCCGGGGTCCGGGACCATGTCCGCCAGGGCGTCCACCTCCTTCACGTGGTCATAGTGGCCGTGGGTAAGGAGGATCTTCTCCAGCCGGAGGCCGCTGCGCTCTACCATCTCCAGCACCGCCTGCCGGGATCCGCCGGGGTCCACCAGGGCGCAGGTTTTGGACTGCTCATCTCCGATGAGATAGCAGTTGGTCAGGTAGGGTGTGGTTTCCAGCATATCAAATATCATTAGGGTGTTTTCCTTTCTCCGGCAGCCGGGCTGCCAATTTCAATCCGTATCAAAAATAATGGTGACCGGCCCGTCGTTTTCGGAGGACACCAGCATGTCCGCCCCGAACTCGCCGTGGGCCACGGCAAATCCCCGCTCCCGGCACCGGGCCATGAAGCGCTCGTAGAGTGGCTCCGCCAGCGCCGGCCCGGCCGCGCCGGAGAACCCGGGACGGCGGCTGGAGGTGTCGGCGTAGAGGGTGAACTGGGAGACCACCAGAAGACTCCCCCCCGCCTGCTCCAGGCTCCGATTCATCCTGCCGTTCTCGTCCTCAAAGACCCGCAGATTGCAGATCCTGTCCGCCAGCTTCACCGCCGTGTCCTCCGTGTCGCCGGGGCCCACCCCCAGCAGCACCAGATATCCCAGGCCGATCTCTCCGTTCACCCTCCCGCCGATGGTCACGGAGGCGGAGCGGACCCGTGTAACGACTGCTCTCATTGTATGGCATTCCTTTTCCTGATATTAGTGGTTCACTGCGGCCCGCCCTATCCCGCCGGACGGCTCACCTTCATCACGCCGGAGATCTGGTGGAGCTTGCGCATCACGTGGTCCAGCTGCTTGGCGTCGGTGACGGAGATGGTCAGATGGAAGATGGCGAAGCCGTCGGTGGTGGTGTGGGAGTTGAGGCTGGTGACGCTGACCTTGCTGGCGCTGAGGGCCGTGGAGATGTCTACCAGCAGGCCGTCCCGGTCCTTGCACACCACCTCCAGGGACGTGGTGTAGGACTCGTACACGTCGTCGCTCCAGGTCACCTTGATCCACCGGCCCTGATCTGCCGGGGTGCGGCGCTCCGGGTCCGCGTTGGGGCAGTCCTTGCGGTGGACGGACACGCCGTAGCCCCGGGTGATGAAGCCCACAATGGCGTCCCCGGGCACCGGGGTGCAGCACTTGGAGAACTTCACCAGGCAGTTCGACAGCCCCTCCACAATCAGCCCCTTCTCGCTCTTGGACTTCTGGGGCGCGGGGGGCCTGCCCTCCTGGACCTCCTTGGCCGCCGCCGCCTCCTGGGCCGCCTTCTCCACCGCCGCGGCCCGGCTCAGCTGCAAAAGCTCGTCGCGGATGCGGTTGACCACCTTCAGCGCGGTGCAGCCGCCGTAGCCGATGGCGGCGTACATCTCGTCCAGGCTCTGGAACCCCACCCGCTTGAGGATGCTGGGCAGCACGTCCGGCGGGGTCACCTGGCTGAGAGTCAGCCCCGCGTGGCGCAGCTCCGACTCAAAGGAGGCGCGGCCCTGGGCGATGTTCTCCTCCCGCCGCTCCCGCTTGAACCACTGGCGGATCTTGCTGCGGGCCTCGCTGCTCTTGGCGGTCTTCATCCAGTCCCGGCTGGGGCCGTGGGCCGCCTTGGAGGTGTTGATCTCCACAATGTCGCCGTTGTGGAGCTGGTAGTCAAAGCCCACCATCCGGCCGTTGACCTTGGCCCCCACCATGGTGTTGCCGATGGCGGAGTGGATGGAGTAGGCGAAGTCGATGGGCGTGGCCCCGGCGGGCAGGTTGATGACGTCCCCCCGGGGGGTGAAGACGAACACCTCGTCGGAGAACATGTCGATCTTCAGGGAGTGGATGAACTCCTCCGCGTCCGCGTCCTCCTGGTTCTCCAGCAGGCGGCGGATCCACTCGTAGGTCCCCTCGCCCCCCTGCCGCTTGATGCCCTGCTTGTACTTCCAGTGGGCCGCCACGCCGTACTCGGCAATGGCGTGCATGTCGTAGGTGCGGATCTGGATCTCAAAGGGGATGCCGTCGTCCCCGATGACCGTGGTGTGCAGGGACTGGTACATGTTGGGCTTGGGGGTGGCGATGTAGTCCTTGAACCGGCCCAGAATGGGCTTGTAGAGGTCGTGGGCCACGCCCAGCACGTTATAGCAGTCCTGCACTGTGTCCACCAGCACCCGGAAGGCGAACAGATCGTAGACCTCCTCCATGGTCTTCTCCTGGGCATACATCTTCCGGTAGATGCTGTAGGGGTGCTTCACCCGGCCATAGACCGTGGCGTTGCGGATGCCCAGCTCCGTGAGCCGGGTGTTGATCTGGGCCTGAACCGCGCTCATGAACTGGTCGTGGCGGGCGCTCTCCTCCTCCAGCTTCCGGTTGATGTCCTCGTAGGCCACCGGGTCCAGGTACTTCAGGGACAGGTCCTCCAGCTCCCACTTCATCTTCTGCATTCCCAGCCGGTGGGCGATGGGGGCGTAGATCTCCATGGTCTCGAAGGCCTTCTTCTTCTGCTTGGCCGGGGTCTGGTACTCCATGGTGCGCATGTTGTGGAGCCGGTCAGCGATCTTGATGAGGATCACCCGGATGTCCCGGCTCATGGCGAAGAGCATCTTGCGCAGGTTCTCCATCTGCTCCTCTTCCATGGTGGAGTACTTCACCCGCGTCAGCTTGGTCACGCCGTCCACCACGTCCGCCACCGTCACGCCGAAGCGCTTGGCGATGTCCTCATAGGTGCTGTCCGTGTCCTCGATGCAGTCGTGGAGCAGGGCGGCGATGATGGACTCGCTGTCCAGACGCATCTCCGCCACAATCTGCGCCACCTGGAGCGGGTGGGTGATATAGGGCGTGCCGTCCCGGCGCAGCTGGGCGCCGTGGTGCTCCCTGGCGTAGGCATAGGCAGAACGTATCTGCTCAAAATCCGCGGAAATGTTGTATCCCCGGATGGTTTTTTCCAAATGCTCGTACCGCTCTTCCACTGTGACCATATTCTAGCGGCCTCCCCTCTCCCCATGGCCCAGCAGCCGGCGCAGAGAGCGCACATAGGCGCTCTGCTCCAGATCCGCCCGCCGGCCCGGCCTGGGGTGTATTATCATCATATCGTCCTGAACGGCCAGGGTGACCAGTCCTCGCTCCGCGAAGACCTCCAACCCCAGGGCGGCCCGCAGGAAGCACTCCGCCCCGCCTGTGGCGCAGGCGAACCGGCGCAGAAGGGGCAGGCGGCCGGCCGGGGAGCACTCCTCCCGCTCCTGCCGCTCAATGGCCCGCCACAGGGCCACGAACTGCCCACGCTCCGGCAGCAGCCGGGCCGCCTCCCGGGCCGCCACAGGCCCGCCGGAGGTCAGGCGGTCCACCAGCTCCAGGCACTCCCGCTCCCGCTGGCTGGGCTCCAGGGTCTCCCGGAGATCCACCACCTGGAGCTGCACGGTGCTCACGCCCCGGAACTCGTTGCGCTGGAGATGGAAGGCCGCGTCCACCCGCATCCCCGCCGACACGCCGCACTCGGCGGCGTTGACGGAGAAGAAGATAGCCTCAAAGAAGCAGCCCCCCTTGCTCAGGCGCAGCTTCATGTGGCGGTTCTGGCCCACGTTCTGCACGCTCTCCACCTTGGCCCCCGGGAGCAGGAACACGGGCCGCTCGTTGCCCGCGCCGTAGGGCTCCAGGCGGGAGAGCTCCTCCATCTCCTCCAGCGTCACGTCCTCGGGGCGGCGGATGACCACGTCCACGTCCAGGGAGGACACAGGCCGCTCCCCGTTGCAGTAGTCGCACACCACCCGGTTCATCCGCCGGCGGAAGGCGGGGATGTCCGCCTCCCGGATGTTGAAGCCCGCCGCCAGCTCGTGGCCGCCGAAGTCCACCAGAAGATCGGCGCAGGACTCCAGGGCCGCGAACAGGTTAAACCCGCCGTAGCTGCGGCAGGAGCCCTTGCCCATGCCGTTTTGCAGGTGGATCATAAAGCTGGGGCAGGAGTAGCGCTCGCTGAGGCGGCTGGCCACGATGCCCACCACCCCCTGGTGCCACTCCTCGCTGGAGAGGACCAGGGCGCTGCGCTCCCCGGCGGGCAGATAGGCAATCTGCTCCACCGCCTGGGTGAAGATCTCCTGCTCCACCGCCTGCCGCTCCCGGTTGAGGCCGCACAGCTCCCGGGCCAGGCACTCCGCCCGGGCCGGATCGTCGGTCAGGAGCAGGTCCGCGGCCAGCTCCGCCTCCCCCATGCGGCCGGCGGCGTTGATGCGGGGGGCCAGGATGAAGCCGATCTGGGTGGAGGAGACCTCCCGGTCCTCCAGCCCCGTCTCCCGCAGCAGGGCCTTCAGGCCCAGGAAGTCGGAGCTGCCGATGGACTCCAGGCCCCGGTAGACGATGGTGCGGTTCTCCCCGCTCATCTCCATCACGTCCGCCACCGTGCCGATGGCTGCCAGGGTGCAGTAGCGGGCAAAGAGGGCCTCCTCCCGCCCCCGGCCCAGGGCCAGCACCAGCTTGAGGGCCACGCCCACGCCGGCCAGATGCTTGAAGGGGTAGGGGCAGTCGCTCCGCCGGGGGTCCACCACCGCCGCAGCCCGGGGCAGCACGTCCTTGCACTCGTGGTGGTCCGTGATGACCAGATCCACGCCGATCTCCCGGGCGAAGAGGGCCTCCTCCACGCCCGTGATGCCGCAGTCCACGGTGATGACCAGGGTGACGCCCCGGTCCCGGAGCAGCCGCAGGGCCTCCCGGCCCAGGCCGTAGCCGTCCTCCACCCGGCGGGGGATGTATTTGAGGCAGTCCGCTCCCCGGGAGCGGAGGTAGTCCACCAGCAGCACGGTGGCTGTGATGCCGTCCACGTCGTAGTCCCCGAACACGGCGATCCGCTCCCCCTGGGCCAGGGCCCGGCTGATCCGGTCCACGGCCTTGTCCATGTCCTTCATCAGCAGGGGGGAGTGGGTGAGGGTCCGCTCCCGCTCCAGCACCAGGGCGCTCTCCTCCGGAGTGGAGACCCCCCGGGCCGCCAGGACCGCGGAGAGCAGGGCGGGATACCCCGCAGCGCGCAGCCTGTCCGCAGCCGCCTCGTCGAAGTCTCCGCCCTTCCACTGAACGTATTTCATGGGGAATCCCTCCTTTCCAAGGCGGCCCTGCCCGCAAAAGTGCAGACGGCGCCAAAATAACTTAATTATTATAGCAAAAAAAGAAGAAAAGGTAAAGAAGAACTTCCCAGACAGAGGAAAATTCTATGGAATAGACAGTGCTCCCTCCGGCGGGGGCGGTAGACTCTCGCCACCGTCCCCCCGGAGGGAGCACATCGGGATATGCGCTCTGCCGCTTATGAGCGGGAATTAGCCGTTGTCATCCTCGCCGTCTTCCGCCGCAGGCTCCGCGCAGGCTCCGCAGCAGCCGCCTCCGCAGCCGTCCGGCTCCTCCAGGTCAAACTCCAGCTTTTCCCCGCAGTTGGGGCACAGGATGGAGCCGTCGGCCAGGATGTCCTCGTCAAAGAATACGTCCTCCTGGCAGTTGGGGCAGGTGGTCTGGTAGACCTCCCCGTCGTCCTCATCGTCCTCGCTGTCCTGCTCGTAGAGGTAGGTCTCCACGTCCGCCAGATCGTCGCTGACCGCGTCCAGGCCCTCCTCCAGCTCGCCCTGCTCGGCATGGATGTCCTGAAGCTCCAGGGCCATGTCGTCAAGGATGTCCATGATTACCTTGAGAAGTTTCCCCTCCTTGGACTTGGTGTCCAGACCGAGGCCCTCCGCCAAGCCCTTCATATACGCGACCTTTTCCAGAATTTCCATCATCGTTCTCCTTTCAAAAAGTCATGCTGGTTGGTTCTCTCCTCTTTATCACACGGCCCTCCGGCCGCAGGGACACAAAGCCTGGTCCGGCAGGGATCGGGATTACTCCTTGCAGCGGGAGAGGTACTCGCCGGTGCGGGTGTCGATGGTGATCTTGTCGCCCACGTCGATGAACAGAGGCACCTTGATCTCCGCGCCGGTCTCCAGCACGGCGGGCTTGGTGACGTTGGTGGCGGTGTTGCCGGCAAAGCCGGGCTCCGTGTCGGTGACCACCAGGTCCATGAAGTTGGGGCACTCCAGACCAAAGACATTGCCCTTGTAGCTGAGGACCTTGCACATGGTGTTCTCCTTGACGAAGCGGAACGCGTCGCCCAGCAGGTCCTTGTTCAGGGGCACCATCTCGTAGGTCTCCTGGTCCATAAAGTAGTACAGATCGCCGTCGTTGTAGCTGTACTCCATATCCTTGCGCTCCACGAAGGCCTCTTCAAACTTGGCGGTGGGGTTGAAGCTGGTCTCGGTGACGGCGCCGGTAACCACGTTCTTCATCTTGGTGCGCACAAAGGCCGCGCCCTTGCCGGGCTTGACGTGCTGGAACTCGATGACCTGCATCACCTTGCCGTCCATCTCAAAGGTCTTGCCGTTGCGGAACTCGCCGGCTGTGATAGTTGCCATATTTTTACATCCTCCTAATGGAAATAAAATTGTCCTCGGATCATTTTACCGTATTCCTGGCGTAATTGCAAGTATTTTGTGCGGGATTCCCCGTTCTTTTTGGAGCCGTCAGGATCCGGCGCGGCGGTTCGCATGGATAGTTATCTCCCTGAATCTATTAAATATGTATGCCCCGCCTTGCGTTTGCGCCGGGGGTCTGGTATACTGCAAGCAATCTATGGAAACGAGGAATTCGCCTATGTTCAGTTTTCGCAACGACTACAGCACCGGGGCGCACCCGGCGGTACTGGACGCGCTGTGCCGGACCAACGGGGAGCGCACGGAGGGCTACGGCCTGGACCTCCTGTGCCGGCAGGCGGAGGAGGAGCTTCTGGAGCTGTGCCGGGCCCCCGGGGCCGCCGTCCACTTCCTGGTGGGCGGCACCCAGGCCAACAAGGTGACCATCGCCGCCCTTCTGCGGCCCTATGAGGCGGTGCTGGCCGCCCACACCGCCCATATCTGCTGCCACGAGACCGGGGCCGTGGAGCACAACGGCCACAAGGTCCTCCATCTCCCCTCCCCCGACGGCAAGCTGACCGCGGACATGGTCCGCGCCGCCGCAGCCGCCCACACCGGCGAGTACACGGTTGCCCCCCGGCTGGTCTACATCTCCAACACCACCGAGGTGGGCACCGTCTACCGCCGGGCGGAGCTGGCGGCCCTGCGCCGGGTGTGCGACGAGCTGGACCTGCTCCTCTACTGCGATGGGGCGCGGCTGGGCAGCGCCATGGCCGCCGGGGACGCGTCCTTTGCCGACTACGGGGCGCTGTGCGACGCGTTCACCGTGGGCGGGACGAAAAACGGCCTCCTCTTCGGCGAGGCACTGGTGATCGTCAACCCCGCCCTCCAGTCCGGGTTCCGCCGCTGCATGAAGCAGCAGGGGGCCATTCTGGCCAAGGGCCGGCTGCTGGGGGTCCAGTTCTCCGCCATCCTCCAGGACGGCCTCTACCTCTCCCTGGCCGCCCAGGCCAACCGCCTGGCCCGGCGTCTGGCGGAGGGGCTGGAGGACCTCGGCGTGCCCCTGCTCTTCCCCGCCCAGAGCAACCAGCTCTTCCCCGTGCTGCCGGACAGTGTGGTGGAGGCGCTGGAGGGGGAGGTCTCCTTTGAGCTCCAGGAGCGCCTGGAGGGCTCCCGCTCCTGCATCCGGCTGGTCACCGCCTGGGATACCGCCCAGGAGGAGGTGGACGGCCTGCTGGCGCTGCTGGGCCGCCTTCTCCAGTGACATTGTTCACCAAATGTCTGTTGAAGGGCCGGGACGGACATGCTAAAATGGTATCCCATCTCAACCGACGAGGAGTGATCCTATGAATCTGTCCACCGCCAGCCGCACCTTCCAGCTGCTCAGCCGCATCCTGGATTCCCGTACGCCCACCGAGCCCTTCCTGCCCCCGGCCGGGGAGAAGCGCCCCCTGCCCCTCCGGGACCCCCAGCAGCCCCTTCCCCGGGCCACGCCGGAGTCACAGGGCGTCTCCTCCCGCCACATCCAGCGCTTTCTGGAGGAGCTGGACCGGGGCAGGGACCTTTATCCCCAGGACGTGCTGGTGCTGCGCAACGGCAGGGTGCTCTGCGCGGCCGCCTGGGGAGCGCAGGATCTGCGGGCGGTGAAGTACACCTTCTCCGCCTGCAAGAGCGTGGTCTCCCTGGCCGTGGGCCTGCTGATCGACGACGGAAATCTCTCCGTAACGGAGCAGGTGGCGGACATCTTTGACGGCGAGGGGGGCCTGAAGCGGCGGCTGCGGGGCATGACGGTGGAGGATCTGCTGACCATGCGCTCCGGCGCGCTGTTTACGGAGGCGGAGGCGCTGACAGAGACGGACTGGGTCCGCCGCTTCCTGAGCTCCACCCTCAAGGGGGAGCCGGGGACGGAGTTTGCCTACAACAGCCTGAACACCTACATGCTCTCGGTCATCGTCCGCCGCCGGAGCGGCATGGACCTGACAGACCTCCTCCAGCGGCGGCTGTTCGAGCCCATGGGCATCACGGACGTGCTGTGGGAGCGGTGCCCCATGGGCGTGGAGAAGGGGGGCTGGGGCCTCTACATCCGCGCCGAGGACCTGGCCAAGCTGGGCCAGCTGGTGATGGACGGCGGGCTGTGGCGGGGGGAGCGTCTTCTCAGCCGGTCCTACCTGCGCTCCGCCCTAACCCCCCGCGCCGTGCCCCCCGCCTCCACCGGGGACTTCAACTACGGCTACCAGATCTGGGTGGGCCGCAGCGAGAATACCTTCCTCTTCAATGGGATGCTGGGGCAGAACGTGCTGGGCTTTTCAGACAGCGGCATCCTGGTGGTCACGCACGCCGGAGCGGATACGGACTTCCAGGAGAGCCGGTACTTCGAGATCGCCAGCCGCTATTTCGGCGGCCAGTTCCCCGCCCGGCTGCCGGAGGATCCGCCTGCCCAGGCCGCTCTGGCGGCCGCGGCCGCCGGACTGTCCGCCTACAGCCGTCCCGCCGGGGTGCTGGACAGCCGGGCGGAGCCCTTCCTCCGGGCCTTCGCCGCCCCCGATGGCGCGGCGGCCTCGGTGGGCCTGCTGCCGGTGGCGCTGCAGGCCCTCCACAACAACTACGCCGCCGGACTGGTCTCCGTGGCGGTGGGGGTGAAGGGCGGCACGCCGGAGCTCATCTACCGGGAGCGGGACGCCCTCTACCGCCTGCCCGTGGGGCTGGGCCGGCCTGCCGTCACCCAGCTGGACTTCCGGGGGGACGTGTACCAGACGGCGGCCCTGGGCCGGTTTACCCACGATGAGGAGGAGCGGCCGGTATTCTACATCCGGCTGGAGTTTCTGGAGACCCCCTGTGTGCGGATCATCAAGCTGATTCTGGACGGAGACGGGCTTCTGCTGCGGCAGAGCGAGACCCCAGGGATCCCCTACGTGTTTGAAAAGCTGCGGACCGCCGCCCAGTCCGCCCTCTACAAGCCCCTGCTGCTGGTGGCGGCGGGGGGCGCGGAGGAGGACTATCTGCGCTTCAAGACCCTGCAAATTCTCGCGCCGGAGGTGCGGCTGGTCCCCCAGGGGCCGGCCGTGGACTGACGGCGGAGCATAGGGAGGACGGAATGCGTATCACAGAGGTTACGGAGAACAAGCGGCGGCACATGGACCTGCTCCTGCTGGCCGACGAGCAGGAGGACATGGTGGAGCGGTATCTGGACCGGGGGACCATGTATCTGCTGGAGGACCGGGGCGCGAGGGCCGTCTGTGTGGTCACGGACGAGGGGGACGGCGTTCTGGAGATCAAGAACCTGGCCGTCGCGCCGGACAGCCAGCGGAGGGGGTACGGCGGACAGCTGGTGCGGTTTGTGCGGGAGCGGTACGCCGGCGTCTACCGGATGCTGCAGGTGGGCACCGGCGAGAGCCCGCTGACTGTGCCGTTTTATGAGCGGTGCGGGTTCCGGCGTTCCCATGTGGTGAAGGATTTCTTTATCCGGCACTATGATCACCCCATCTATGAGGCCGGACGCCTTCTGACGGATATGGTCTATTTCCGGATGGAGCTGTGAACGGAGGGATTTTCTTTTGAGGTAGAACAGCGCCACCGCTGGTCCGGCCAGGGTCATCTGGATCAACGGGACCTTTGGCGCGGGGGAAACCCAGACCGCCTATGAGCTGGGACGCAGGATATCCGGGGCGTGTGTGTACGATCCTGAAAACGCCGGGTATTTTATTCGAAAAAATTTACCAGATGATATTTTGACGGACGATTTTCAGGACTACCCCCTGTGGCGGACCATCAATCTGGATATGCTCCGGTACATCCTCCAGAACCACCGCGGCCCTGTTATCGTGCCCATGACCATCACCAACAGGGCGTATTATGACCAGCTGATCGGGGCGCTGGCGGAGGAGTACGACGTCAGGCACGTTATTCTGTACGCCAGCCAAAAGACGCTCCTGCGCCGGCTGGCCTCCCGGGGGGAGGGCCGCCGGTCCTGGGCAGCCATGCAGATCGGCCGCTGTCTCCGGGCTTTTGACAGGGAGATCACGGACCACAAAATCCACACGGACCACATGACCGTTGACCAGGTGGTTCAGGCCGTGGCGGACTATGCCGGTCTTTCCCTGCCGGCGGACCGGCGGAGCCGCCTCCGCCGGGGGATCGACAGGCTTGTGCTCCAGTGGAGGCACATACGTTAGCGCAGGCCGGGGAGGAGCGCTCGGCTGCTTTTTGGGGGCTGAACGCGATGCTGATGATCGCAATATGTGTGTCCTCCGATGTATATTGGGGCGGTAAACGCTAAAAGAGTGGAGAGTACCCATAAGGTACTCTCCACTCTTTTAAGGTTTTCCTTGGTGCCGGAGGGGCCTTCTCTTTTCGGTTACACCTTCACCGTTCCGTCAGGGTTAAACACAGGCAGCGGAGCCAGATAGGTGATATCTTTTCTGGGCAGGGCGTCTCCCTCGGCCAGGACAGCGGCCCGGCCGGTGACCGTACCTCCGGCGGTTTTTACCAGCTCTTCCAGCGCATGGAGGCTCTCGCCGGTGGAGATAACGTCGTCTACGATGAGGATCCGCTTACCCTTGATGAGCGCACAGTCGTCCGCGCCCAGGAACAGGTCCTGCTGGCGCAGGGTGGTGATGGAACGGACAGAGACGTGAATGGGGTCCGGCATGTAGACCTTGGAGCCCTTGCGGGCGATAAAGTACTTTTTAGCCCCGGACTGACGGGCCATCTCATGGATGAGCGGGATGCTCTTGGCCTCGGCTGTGAGCATGTAGTCGTAGCTGTCGGCGGGAATGGCCTTGAGCAGAGCGGAGGCGCAGGCTACGGTCAGTTCCGCGTCACCGAACATAATAAATGCGCCGATGTACAGTTCGTCGCTGACCTTGCACAGCGGCAGTTCCCGCTCCAGGCCGGCGACTTTCATGGTATAGGTCATGAGAGAACCCTCCTCATAATTTTGATTTTCTGTTCCTTATTATATCTTCTGAGGGAAAAATGTCAAGGTGGGAAATATGTGTGCCAGGGCAACAGCATTTAAAGTTTAGCAGAGAGGAATTTGAGGGAATGATCTGGATCAAGAGCGGCAGCAAAGCGTTTTTTCTTCATGCTGACTCTGGG
>ERZ779637.161-NODE-161-length-48727-cov-21.089744_pt1 | contig 48727 bp, 47 predicted proteins | sample MGYA00514196_ERZ779637 | MGnify/ENA primary metagenome ERZ779637 (study PRJEB29562, sample SAMEA4376700) | mouse gut metagenome | isolation source: Cecum | study: EMG produced TPA metagenomics assembly of the A DSS colitis mouse model was used to assess the...
TCTTTCTGGAAAAATCAGTGGAGGATATGGTTTGAAGCTCAGACAACAGAGATTCAGGAAGCCTATCTGAACTGGGAACATCAGTGGGAGGAGTTTTTCAGTAGCCAGACCACCGAAATGCAGGAGACGAATGCCAATTGGAAAGCGCTTTGGAGTGGTTGGTTCTACGATTATGTGAATGCTAATACCAAAGAGTTCACTGATTGGAAGAATTCCATCGACAAGGACTTCCGGGACTGGTGGGACTCCATTAAGGATCTCATTGATGGAGAGGACGTTTCGGCATTTGCCAACGAACTTGTCGTTCTCAATGAACGGATAAATAAGCTTGTGGATTTTCAAAATGAGCTTACAAATACCCACTCAATTTATGACAGCCTTAACGACTCTTCCGATTCATCAGTTCTGGATGGCGATAATAAGCCGATTGAGGGGAAACGGGTTACGTTCGTTGTCAAAAAGGGGGCTGATGTAGACGAAGAACTCGAAGATGTAAAACGACGGTTAGCAGCTATTGAACGGGCGTTTGACGGACTCGCCAACGAATTCACGGTTTATCAGATTCTGACCGATGGCGGTACATGGCTGTATGTGAACAATCCGGAGGCAGATCAGACAGAGCAGCTCCTTGATGATAAAGGTGATGTCATCAGAGGCAAAACCATATTTGTCACGAAATAAAGGAGGAGCCTATGTTTGATAACGTCTTTGTGTTCTTATCAGCAATTACAGATGCGGAGAAGAATCCGGTTATGGATAACAATGAGAATCCAATTGAGAGCCGGACCTACTCTGACCTGTTGGCTAAATTCATGGAAGGCATACCGAAAGAATTTCAAGTGTCCGGACACCTCAGAGATAATGCAAGAAGAGGTTTATATTCTGTATTAGACTCGGTGGAGGATGCTGTAAAAGACAGCGATTCCAGGGGCTTGAACGGTCGGTCTTATTCAACCGAACAAATTCTTGACAGCGGGAACAACCCGATTTTCAGTCAGGCTATATTTGTTAGAAATTAAAGAAAGGCGGATTAAGTAATGAAAATTACAGACTACGAAAAAGTAACGCAGCTCCTCGCCAACAATGTTCTGCTTGTGGACGGGGACGGCGGGACAAAAACAATTCTCGCAAGGGATTTGCTTGCGGCACTCGTGGCGGTTAGTTCTTCCCAGGACTATCTTGCCAAGATGGATGTCTCGCAGCTCACCCAGGTTTCGTCGGTTTCTGCGACGGACAAGCTGATGGTTTCTGCTGCGGACGGCAATAAGGGCATTACGGTCAACGATGCTTTCTGGGGGATTTTGGATGCTGTCATCTCTGTAGAGCAGCGCCGGAATATTTTCCGTGGAAAGAATCTTGGAACGGCTTTGACTACGGCTCAGAAAGCCCAGATCAGGGCTGGCACATTCAAAGGGTTCTTCATCGGGGATTATTGGAGCATCGGAGACAGGATTTGGAGAATTGTCGATATCAACTATTGGTTGAATTCTGGCGACACTTCCTGTACAACTCCTCATCTGGTAATTATGCCGGATGCCGCTTTGTATAACGCCAAGATGAATGAAACCAATATCACCACCGGCGGTTATGTCGGCTCACTGATGTATACGGCTAATCTGGCCAATGCAAAGACTTTGGTGAACTCGGCTTTCGGTTCTACCAATATTCTCACACACAGGGAATATCTGACTAATGCCGTAACCAATGGTTATCCTTCTGCCGGCGCCTGGTACGATTCTACGGTTGAACTTCCGAATGAAATCATGATGTACGGGAGTCTGGTGTTTACCCCAGCCGGAGACGGTTCTTTCATTCCGAACCGTTACACCATCGACAAGACCCAGTTGGCGTTGATGAAGATGTATCCGAGATTCATCAATCCTGGGAGATATTGGTATTGGCTGAGAGACGTCGTTTCTTCGGCTAGTTTCGCCTGTGTGGACGGCAATGGCCATGCGGCCTACTACGCCGCTTCGGGCTCTAGCGGGGTTCGTCCGGTCTTCGGGTTGGTTGGCTAAATCTGGGGGCCTCGTGCCCCCTCGCTCCGAAAGAAAACACCGTACTCAGGTGACAGAATCTTGTGTTATAACAGTAAAAAATTAAGTGAAAGGAAGAATCAAAATGGATGAGAAAACTTATAGAATCACCCTTGCCGATGGAACCATCCTTGACAACCTTACCATGAACGGGAACAATTTCATTTCCGAGGAGGCTATTGACGCTTCCATCTTCGACGGAACGTGTTCCCCGGTCATCATCAACGACGGAACCAATGAAGAAGTTCATGAACACATGGATTTGGTTCAGGTGACGACTGTTGATAAAAAGTCGTGGTTTGTCCTTCGGGATATTCCGCAGAAAGAACTGGAACAGACAAAGCTCAAGTCCGACCTCGAATATCTCGCTATGATGTGCGACGTCGAGCTTTAAGAAAAGAAAGGAGAGCACCATGGAACATAGCAAGAATTACGACAAAGTAAAGGGTTTCTACAACAGAAAACTGTGGGATCTGACCCGCGTTCGTAATGCCGTAGTAAAGGGCTGGATTACCGAGGAAGAGTTTGCTGAGATTACCGGAGCCGCTTATTGATGAGCGTCCTGGCAAGTAAACGTAAGGAATCCAAATTTGAGGCCATTACCTTCTCGATAGATTTACATGACATGCTGCTTGACTTCATGCAGAGAAGTTTTGGGGTAAAAGATTTAGACCATCTGGTACGGGTCCGTTATGCCTATGGAAAGGATGAGACGGAAGACTTTGCGAAGTATCGATATTTGATGACTAATTTTAAAAATCGAATCGACCAGTTGGCATCTCAATTGACGAGCAACGTAAGGGCAGCTAATTCAACGTATCCCACTTCTATGCGCGAGTATGAACAGCGGCGGGACTATCAGAACAATGCGATTATAAATTGCGAGCAGATTCTCAAAGAGCTTCAGCGAATCGTGGAAATCTTCGAGGTGGACGTTAATACCTATGGCAGATATGTTAATGCTATCGACCGAGAAATCGGTTTGATAAAGAAATGGCGTCAGCGTGACAACAAAATCAAAGCATGCTTACAGGGCAATGTCTAAATCGCGTCGTTTCTTCGGCTAATTTCGCCAATGTGAACAGCAATGGCAATACGAACTACAACAACGCTTCGAACTCTAACGGGGTTCGTCCGGATTCTCAGTCTAACCAACCGAGAAGGAGACGTTGTCCTTTCCATTGAGGATAAATGACAAAGCTGGACGCAATTTACTACGGTAAGTATTGCTATCACGGTGAATAATTATGACGTATGAAGAGATTTTGTCTGACGCCAACAACTTGTATAGGGCTTACAAGGCTTCCGTAAAAGGCAGTAAATGGAAAGAAACGACGCAGAAGTTCATGATGAACTTTCTAAGGTACATATTTTCTATCCAGGAAGACCTTCTTAACCGGACTTTAGAAAATGGTCCTGTTGAGGAGTTTTCTCTGTCTGAGCGGGGCCGAGTAAGACCTATATCAAGTATCCGAATCAGAGACCGTATTGTTCGCCATGCTTTATGTGACGAGATTTTGTTACCAGAGGTCAAGAAGCATATTATTTATGATAATGGCGCTTCCATCAAAGGTAGAGGAATTTCACACCAAAGAGAGCGTTTTGAGGTGCATCTCCGACGGTACTACAAGCAGTATGGCAACGAAGGATGGATTCTGTTCGGAGACTTCTCAAAATTCTACGACAATATCATTCATGAGATAGCGAAGCGGGAACTGTTAAAGCTCTTTGACGATGACGAGTTTATTGACTGGCTTCTAACACTTATATTTGACGGGTTCAAAATTGATGTTTCTTACATGACAGATGAAGAATACGCCAATTGTATGACCGAAACTTTTAACAAGCTGGACTATAGGGAAATACCCAAAGAACAATTAACCGGCGAGAAGTGGATGGAAAAATCGGTAAACATTGGCGATCAGCTTTCACAAGTCATCGGGATTTATTATCCATACCGAATTGACAACTATGTGAAATATGTAAGAAGCCAGAAATTTTACGGTCGTTATATGGACGACTGGTACATCATGAATCCGAGCAAAGAAGAATTGGTGGATTTGCTTGAGCATATTCGTGTAATCGCCAAAGAACTGGGTATTCACATCAACGAGAAGAAGACTCGCATCGTTAAGATATCCAGCACATACAAATTCCTGCAAGTGAAATACACACTTACCAAGGATGGAAAAATCATTAAAAGAATCAATCCGGATAGGGTTACAACAATGCGCAGAAAGCTAAAGAAACTGGCTGTAAAAGTTGCTAATGGAGAAATTCCATACGAGAATATTGAAAATATGTTCCGTGGCTGGATGGGCAGTTTCTACAAGCTTTTATCAAGACAACAAAGAAAAAATCTTATGACGCTGTATGAAGACTTGTTTGATAAGACGCTTTCAATTGTTGGGAAAAAGCTTGTTATATTTGATAAGGAGGAATAAACATGGACGGAGATTATATTTCTCGTGAAGAACACAACGAGTTTCGACGCAGCATGGATGCGGAAAATAAGCGGTTAGAAGACGAGAACAACCGACAGAATCATCGTTTGGAAATTCTTGAAGAAACCGTAAAACAGGTCGCTTCTATCAGCACCTCTGTAGAGAAACTTGCTTTAAACATGGAGAACATGTTAAAAGAACAGGTCTCACAGGGAAAACGTTTGGAAACGTTGGAAAGCCGGGATGGAGATATGTGGCGGAAAGCGGTTGGTTACGCAGTAACCGCCATTATCGGAATCGTTCTCGGCTATATTTTTAAACAACTTGGATTTTAAGGAGGAACCAAATCATGAAGATGAGTAACAAAACCTACGATACCCTGAAATGGATTGCGCAGTATCTGCTTCCGGCAGCCGGCACTTTATATTTTGCGCTGGCCGGCATCTGGGGTCTGCCCTGTGGTGAGCAGGTAGTCGGTACCATTACCGCTGTTGATACTTTCCTGGGCGTTCTTCTGGGAATCAGCGCCGCAAACTACAACAAGGATATCAAGTAACATCACAAATGCAATCTTTACGGCTATACTCGTCTATGATTCGCTGCCTATCGTGTGTGGGCGGCTTTTATTATTGTAGAGGGTATAGCCGTTTTTGATTGCCAGACAGAAATGGAGGAGAGCTATGAGCTATAAGGTTTCCGGAACAACCATTACTCTTACGCGGGGCGATACTTTCATGGCTCAGATTTCCATTACCCAATCAAATGGAGATCCATATGTACCATCCGAAGGGGATACCGTTCGTTTCGCGATGAAAGCCAACTATACGGATGAAGATACTTTGCTGGTAAAAGATATTCCGATTGATACTCTGAAACTGGTTCTGAACCCGGAAGATACAAAAGACCTCGCTTTTGGAACTTATGTGTACGATGTCCAATTAACGAAGGCATCCGGCGAAGTGGATACTTTCATCACTACCTCTAAAATCAAAATAACGGAGGAGGTGTGCTGATATGAGCGGTATACAAGCGCTGGATTCGTTAAGTGGAAAGATGTCGGGAGAATCTGTTTTGAAAGGCACTCTTTCTGGTATTGAAAGCCTGAACGGGTCAATCTGTGTTACAAAGGAATACGATACTTACTCCGGGGATTACAAGGTTGTTCCCAAGGCATCCGGGTCTCAGATTTTGAACACCGCAAATAAGGTGCTGAAGGAGAATATTTTGGTTACGGAGGTTCCCTATTGGGAAACCAGCAACGAGTCCAACGGCACGACCGCTTATATTGCAAAGGAGGTGGATGCAAATGGCGATCAATAAGGTGATTTACGGGGGCAACACTTTGATTGATTTGACCGGTGACAGCGTTACAAAAGATAAACTGCTGGCTGGTTACACTGCTCACGACAAGAGCGGTGAAGTAATTGAGGGCACTTGCCCGTTTGATGTAGATTCTACGGATGCTACTGTAACCGCTGCTGAAATCCTCAGCGGGCAAACAGCTTATGCAAGAGGTAACAAAATTTCCGGCACTATGAAGAACAATGGAGCCGTTTCCGAGGCGATTACAGACAAAGATTCGGTCTATACGATTCCCATCGGTTATCACGATGGCTCAGGAACAGTGCAGCTTGATGCAACCGAAAAGGCCAAGCTCATACCCGGCAATATTAAGAAGGGTGTCAGCGTTCTGGGAATAGAGGGTGACTGCGAACCATCTTCGGATGTTACGGCACAGACAAAGACTGCGACACCTTCTACGGTAAAGCAAACAATCCTTCCTGATGATGGAGTCGATTATCTCTCCCAGGTTGTAATAAACCCTATTGCCTACGTCGAATCTGTTAATTCGGCAGGAGGTACAACGGTAACGATTGCGGGGTGATTGTATGGCTGTAAATAAGGTCGTTTACGGTACAGGGATTCTAATCGACCTCACGAACGATACGGTTACTCCCGATACCTTATTCAAGGGTTGCACTGCACACCTAGCAGATGGTACAATAGTTACCGGAACGTTGTTCAGAAATTATCCGGACGAACAGTGCTTTTACGATACCCTTCAGGATTTGAATGGGAACAATATTGAAGATGTTTCCGGCTCTGAAATAAGGGGTAAAACGGTGTATCGGAAAGTGTAGAAAAGTCGTTTATTTCTTGACTATTTCTACACTTCACCGATGAAAGCATTGAAAATGCTGGATTTTTTGTTTCTATAATAGTTTCCACATGCACAGTATGTCCAAACTGGTCCACAGCCCGCACCTTCTTAATCTCGTACCCTCCATCACAGAGAATCCGCAGGTCTCTGGCCAGAGTGGCGCTGTCGCAGCTGACATAGACAATGCGGCTTGGCTGCATCCGGATCATGGTATCAAGACAGGCGCCGTCGCAGCCTTTTCGGGGCGGGTCCACCACGATCACATCCGGGTGACGCAGATCCTCCTGCTCATCCTCCTGGCTTTTCCCGTAAAAAGCCAGCAGTATCTCCTCCGCTTTCCCCACATAAAAGGAAGCATTGTCAATTCCGTTGCTGCGGGCATTAGCCCGGGCGTCCTCTATAGCCTGGGGAATTATTTCCACGCCGCAGACCTGCCGGGCTTTGGCAGCAAGAAACAGAGAGATTGTACCGATGCCACAGTATAGATCCCACAACACTTCCCGCCCCGTCAGGCCCGCATATTCTAAAGCCAGGCTGTAGAGTTTCTCGGTCTGGACCGGATTCACCTGATAAAAAGAAAGAGGAGAAATGGCAAAAGTCAATTTCTGCCCCGTACAGGGAAATCCCTCCAGCCCCATGTCCCGCACATGGATCACATCATGGATCACCGGACTTCCCCATATAGTGTGAATCTCTTTTCCCATGATTACATTGGTTCTTTCTGTATTGATGCTGACCGAAACAGATGTCATACCGCTAATCTTAGACAAATCAGACAATAATGCAGACTGGTAGGGGATATAATCTTCCTTTTGAGAAAATCCCTGTCCCTGACATCCCCCGTTTATCACCACACACACCATGATCTCCCCGGTGGCAAAGCCTTTGCGGATCAGGATGTGGCGCACCAGCCCCTTCCCTGCTGTCTCGTCATAGGCAGGAATATTATACTTTTCCATATGAGCAATCAAAATTTCCAATATTTCCTTATTTTCCGCAACCCCCAGATAACATTCCGTGCTGGGGATGATGGTGTGGGTACGCCCAGCATAGAATCCTGTCACCACATGGCCTTCCCTATCCGTGCCCACCGGGTATTGAGCCTTGTTCCGATATCGGTAAGGTTCCTCCATGCCTATGATGGGATCCATCACCCTGTCAATCTCCGATTCCTTGAAGCCGCCGATTCGGATCAGATTATTTCTGACTTTCTGCTGCTTATACTCCAGCTGCTTTTCATAATTAAGAGCCTGGATCTGGCAGCCGCCGCACTGCCGGTAATGGGGGCATTTGGGATCGGTACGAAAAGGAGAAGCTGTCAAAAGCTTCTCCAATCTGGCGTAAGCATACTGCTTTTTGGCTTTCGTGATCCGCGCTTCCACCACATCCCCGACCACGGCATCTTTCACAAAAAGGATAAATCCATCCGTCTTGCCGATTCCCTCTCCGTCTGTACCGATATCCTCTATAGATACCGTCACTATATCGTTCTTTTTATAATGCTGACACATACATTTCTCCATATAAAACACTGCAATGAAATCAGAAATCAATCCTGCTGGCTCTAAGATTGGACTCAAACAGTCTATTATATCCCAGCCAGCCCGGATCCTTGGCATTGTCCAGGATTTCCTTAAAAGTCTCCAGCTTGGCATCCGTATCATCCGCATGGTTCAGAGCCAAAGCCTCTATAATAGCAGGAATCTTAGGCGATCCAAACTCATATTTACCGTGATGGGCCAAGATACAATGCTGCACCTGGGCTAAAAGTTCATGGGGAAATCCCGCAATCTCGGCTGCTCTCTCCCCTATCATCTGGGATCCCATGACGATATGCCCCAGCAGTTGTCCGTCGTTGGTATAATCATTCTCGGGAAAAGGAGAAATTTCCCTGATCTTACCGATATCATGACACATGGCTGCCGTCAACAGTAAATCTCTTTTCAAAATCGGATAAGCACTGCAATAGTAGTCACAGAGTTTTGTCACACTCAGCGTATGTTCCAATAAACCGCCCACAAAACCGTGATGTACTGTCTTGGCAGCAGAAGAATTGCAAAATGCCTTCTTAAATGCTTCATCCTTTACAAAAAAGTTTTCCAACAACTGCTTTAAGTAGGTATTGTGAATACTGGCAATCAACCCTGTCAGTTCCCGGTACATATCGTCTATGTTCTTGCTGCTTACCGGCAGATAGTCTGCAGGCTGGTACTCACCTTCCTGGCATTTACGGATACGCTTCACGTTGACCTGCAATGACCCCTGGAAACTGGTGATTTCCCCATATACCTCTATGTAATCCAGCGTATCATAATCCCCTATCCCGGGATTATTCGGTTCCCACACCTTGGCGTCCAACGTGCCGGTTTTGTCCTGCAAGATAACGCTTTCATAGGCTTTTCCATTCTTGGTCACCATAGACTGTTTATGTTTGCAGAGGTAAATATCAAATACCCTGTCACCGTCCTTATACTCTTTGATAAATTTCATAGTCTATCTCCTCTCTTCAATTTATATTATTAGGCGATTGCGAAACTATTTCCGCAAGTGACGGGACTGGTCAATATATACAAAAACGGGCTCCGATGCAGTGGCAAGTCGCCCTTATTTTGTATATATTGCCCATTCCCTGTTCCAGAAAAGAGGCGTTCTGCAAACGCCTAATTTATATTATTTTATTCCATATCTACCCTGATCAATTGGCCTCGCCCACAGTAACTTCAAAGTTCAATTCCTTGTATTCCCCCTGGGTCTGCCGCATCACACGCAGTGTCACTGTATCCTCCACATTGATTTTAAGCAAATAATTGGTATAGTCACCCATCTTCGTCACACTCTGCTGATCAATTCCTATGATGACATCACCGCTCTGGATGCCTGCCAGCATGGCAGGAGAATCCATCTCTACCTCCCACACATATGCGCCAAAGGGCACCTGAGACTGCTCGTTGGCTTCCTTGGGCACATCTACACCGAGAATGCCCAGATAGGGGATAAGGTCTCCCTTTGTCAGCCTGCTGATCATCTGTTTCAAATCACTGATTCCGTAAGCGCTGATCATATTGCGCATATCGGTGCCTGTCTTACCCGTAGTGATAAAACCTATCAACTGACCGCTGGTATTGAACAGCACACCGCTGGCAGACTGACTTCCATAGATATCTGTGGTCAGCAGCTGATAATTCATATCAGCCAATGTCACCTGGTTTCCTGCTGTGGTTATGATCCCATAACCCACAGAACCACTGCTGCCCATAGGACTTCCTATAGCGATCACTGGACTTCCCACCAGATTTCTCTGCAGGGAAGAACCCAGGGGAGCAACATACAAATCTTCCATCTGCATATCCTGACTCAACATATCTAAACTGATACACAGCACCGCCAGATTACCGTCATAAAAATACTGCATCATCAGGGCTTCCGCCTGCACACCATTGGAAAATGTCACTGTCAGGTGATCCGCCTTTTTCACGGAACTGTAATCTGTCAAAATCAACAGTTCCCTTCCATTATTGCCAATAACCACGCCTGTAGTTTCGTTTTTACTCTCATACTCATTGGCAAACCAGTCCTTATCCGACTTTGTCCCCGTTACGACCACCATATATTGGTTGAGCTGCTTCACATAATCCGAAAGAACATTGTAAATCTGCCGGTAATCCCCCATATCCAATACTACCCTGTTCAGTATATCCTGAATTTGATTCTCATCCAGTTCCACTTTTTCCGGTTGCAGCTGTTCTTCCAAAGCAGGTGTGGGACTTGGACTGGGGCTGGGTTGAATATATTCCTCCAGCATCTCCTCCGGCAGCATCTCCTCCGGCTCCTCCGGAAAAATAATGGCTTCCGATTCCTCTTCCGGGTACAACCAGTTGCTGATCACCGGCTCCAGCACCAGAAAAGTAAAACAGGCGATTAAACCGAAGATGACAGCCATGGAGACTGTAATCAAAGTTCTGCGGATCAGCCTGGGCTTATTAATCGGCCTCTGCTTTATCTTTTCTATCATAAAATTGTCCTGATTTGTCTCCTGGCGGTCCGGCATATTCTCACCTCTGCATTAATACTTGTTACTCAAACAGTATATAATATCCCTTTTTAAATGTAAAGTAAATCCGGGGGTATCCTATCCAGCGGAATTGTGCTATACTTGTGGAGAGTAAACCTGTGTACTTACTCTTGTGTGCCGCACATCCTCCTTCCCACAAGGCTGACAATACGGCATACAGATATCAGCACGCTGCACATTGAAATATGCGGAACTCTATACAGCATATTTCAAAGCTGTACACAGATCAATATACGGACACCTAAGTGGCCGGATATTGATCTCCTGCATTGTGTACAGCTTGGAAATATGCGGAACTCTATACAGCATATTTCAAAGTTGTACACAGATCAATATACGGACACCTAAGTGGCCGGATATTGATCTCCTGCATTGTGTACTGCTTGGAAATATGCGGAACTCTATATAAGGAAATAAAGGATATGAACGAAAAAGGACTAAAAATATTAGAATATGATAAAATCATTCAGATGTTGTCGGAAAAAGCGGATTCCGCACCCGGCAAAAAATGTTGTCAGGAATTACAGCCCATGACGGATCTTCAGGAAATCAACACTGCCCAGACGGAGACGGAGGATGCCCTGGCCCGGATTTTCAAGCTGGGCAGCACCTCCTTCGGCAGCAACCAGGAAATTGGCTTTGCCCTGAAATCTCTGGAGATCGGTAGCACCCTGTCCATGCCGGAACTGCTCCGCATCGCAAAGCTTCTGGACAATGTAAACCGGATTAAAACTTACGGCCGAAAGGACAGGGAGGATACCCCTGAGGACAGCCTGGATCCCTATTTTGAACAGCTAACCCCTCTAACCCAGTTATCCGGGGAAATCGGACGATGCATTCTCTCTGAGGATGAGATGGCGGACGATGCCAGCCCGGGGCTGAAGCATGTGCGCCGCTCCATATTGCTGACTAACGAAAAGGTGCATAATCAGTTAAATTCCATGATTACCGGTTCCTACCGCACCTATCTGCAGGACGCCGTGATCACCATGCGGGACAACAGATACTGTATCCCCGTAAAATCTGAATACAAAGGACAGGTACACGGTATGGTACACGACCAGTCCTCCACAGGATCCACTTTCTTCATCGAGCCTGCCGCCGTGGTGGAACTGAACAACCAGCTTCGGGAACTGGAGATCCAGGAAAAGGTAGAGATCGAAAAAGTACTGGCGGATCTGAGCGGCCAGGCGGCGGAACATGTGCAGGAACTGGCAGAAAACCAGAAGATCATGACCCATCTGGACTTTGTCTTTGCCAAGGCAAAACTGGCTCTGGATCAGAATGCCACCCGGCCTGTCTTTAACACAGATCATTATATCCATCTGCGCAAAGGCCGCCATCCTCTGCTGCCCAAGGACAAAGTGGTACCCATCGACATCCATCTGGGAAAAGATTTTGATCTGTTGATTATTACCGGTCCCAACACCGGCGGCAAGACTGTATCCCTAAAGACAGTGGGTCTGTTCACTTTGATGGGCCAGGCAGGACTGCATATTCCGGCCCTGGATCGGTCGGAATTGTCCATCTTTACCAAAGTATACGCAGATATAGGCGATGAACAGAGCATTGAACAAAGCCTGAGTACCTTTTCCTCCCATATGACCAGCATCGTGCGGATTTTGAAATATGCGGATGAAAATTCTCTGTGTCTGTTTGACGAACTGGGAGCGGGAACGGATCCCACGGAGGGAGCCGCCCTGGCCATTGCCATCCTCAATTACCTGCACGACAGAGGCATCCGCACCATGGCCACCACCCACTACAGCGAACTGAAGATCTACGCCCTGTCCACAGATTTCGTGGAAAATGCCTGCTGTGAGTTCAGCGTGGAGACCTTACAGCCCACCTACAGACTGCTCATCGGCATCCCCGGCAAGAGCAATGCCTTCGCCATTTCTTCCAAGCTGGGACTGCCGGAGGATATCATAGCAGCCGCTCGGGAGCAGATCAGCAAAGAGGACGAAAGTTTTGAGGATGTGATCTCCGATCTGGAAAAAAGCCGTATCACCATCGAGAAGGAACGCCAGGAGATCGCTTCCTATAAAGCCCGCATCAAAACCTTGCAGGATCAGCTGCAGGCCAAGAATGAAAAGCTGGACAGCGCAAAGGATAAGATTTTAAAAGAGGCTCACGAGAAGGCCAGGGAGATTCTGCAGGAGGCCAAGGATGTGGCGGATGAAACCATCCGGGATTTCAATAATTTGGGATCCGGCGCAGATATCAAGGATCTGGAGAAAAAGCGGCAGAAAGTCAGGGATAAGATCAACGAGAAAAATGAAAAGCTCTCTTTGAAATCCGAACCCAGGCAGAATAAAAAGAATACTCTGGATCCCGCCAAGTTGAAAAAGGGAGACGGTGTCAGAATATTATCCATGGGCCTTACCGGCACAGTCAGCACTTTGCCGGACAACAAGGGCAATCTCTTTGTCCAGTGCGGCATCATGCGCACCCAGGTTAATGTACGGGATTTGGCTTTGACGGAGGAGACCACTATCACCACTCCCACCCTGCAGCGCACCAGCACCGGAAAAATCAAGATGAGCAAGTCCCTGTCCGTGTCCACGGAGATTAATCTGCTTGGCAAAACAGTGGATGAAGCCATATCAGTATTGGACAAATATCTGGACGATGCCTATATAGCCCATCTCTCTTCCGTCAGAGTAGTACACGGCAAAGGTACCGGCGCTCTGCGAAGCGCGGTCCATAACCATTTAAAACGCCTGAAATATGTGAAAGAATTTCGTCTTGGTGAGTACGGCGAGGGAGACGCAGGCGTTACTATTGTCAAATTCAAATAGTATGTATGAAAAATAGGAGTATTTATGGTAAATAAGCAAAAAGTCCTGATTGTGGACGACGACGACAATATTGCGGAGCTGATTTCCCTATATCTCACCAAGGAGTGTTTTGAGACAATGATCGTCTATGACGGAGAATCCGTCATGGGCACCATTGCCTCCTTCGACCCAAATCTGATTCTGCTGGATCTGATGCTGCCCGGCATAGACGGTTACCAGGTCTGCCGGGAGGTGAGGGCAAAGTACTCCACACCCATCATTATGCTTTCTGCCAAGGGGGAAATTTTTGACAAGGTACTGGGCCTGGAATTGGGTGCGGATGATTATATGGAAAAACCCTTTGACACCAAGGAACTGGTGGCCCGGGTAAAGGCGGTGCTGCGCAGATATAAGCCTGCTGCCGATCCGAAACCTCAGTCCCGCGACGAATCCGTGGAATACGCGGATCTCACCATCAACCGCACCAATTATTCCGTAACCTATATGGGGAAAAACGTGGATATGCCTCCCAAAGAGTTGGAACTTTTGTATTTTCTAGCCTCCTCCCCCAACCATGTGTTTACCAGGGAACAGCTGCTGGACCAGATCTGGGGTTATGAGTACATGGGGGATACCCGAACGGTGGATGTCCATATCAAACGACTCAGGGAAAAGATCAAGGATCATGAAAACTGGAAAATCAGTACTATCTGGGGCATCGGTTACAAGTTTGAAGTAAAAAAGTAAGGATGTGATCCCAGATGAAAAAAACCTTATACCTGAAATTTTTGCTTGCCTATTTGATATTCGGTATATTCGGCCTGGTGATCCTGGCTACCTTCGTGCCCAGCATGACTATGGAGCATCTGATCCGGGAGAGGGCTAATTCTCTGTACTCCGAGGCCACCCTCATCGCCAACACTTATGCCAGAAATCTGTACAATAGTGAGATATCCCTGGAAGCAGTAAAAGATCAACTGGATGCATTGGCAGTATATCTGGATTCCAACATACAGATCATCAATCCCTCGGGCCGCTTGATTCTGGATACCGATATGCCTATCGACGTAGAAAATGAATTGATCATTGAAGAATTTGATCCCACTGTAACCGGCACCTCCTACTATGTGATAGACAATTTTTTTGATGTGTATCCCCAGGATGTGTTGTCAGTGATTGCCCCCATCACTAACAATTATATGGTCAAGGGATATGTGGTGATTCACATGGATATGTCTTCCATCAATGAATCCTGCAACGGTTTGCTTACAATATCCTATATTACGTTGATCATCCTTTTTTTGCTGTCACTGATCATCCTGATCTTTTTTACAGAGATTGTATATCTTCCTCTGCGGAAGATCACCTATGCCACGGAGCAGTACGCAACCGGCAATATGCATTATGAATTTTCCATAGACAGTGAGGATGAAATAGGCTACCTGGCCGCCTGCCTGTCCTATATGGCCAGCGAAATCGCCCGGTCGGAGGATGACCAGAAGAAATTCGTGGCCAATGTATCCCACGACTTCCGCTCTCCTCTGACCTCTATCCAAGGGTATCTGGACGCCATGTTGGACGGCACTATACCGCCAAAGCTTCATGAAAAATACTTAAACATCGTTTTAAATGAGACCCAGAGACTTACCAAACTCACCAACGGCCTGCTGACTCTGAACAACCTGAATACAAAGGGGATGCTGCTGGATATAACCGACTTTGACATTAATCAGGTAATCCGCTCCACCGCCGCGTCCTTCGAGGGTACCTGCCTGAAAAAAAGTATTGCCATCGAACTGGTTCTCACCGATGATGTTATGTATGTCACTGCGGATATGAGTAAGATTCAGCAGGTTTTGTATAATTTGATTGACAATGCCATTAAATTCAGCCATCACAATTCTGTTATCAAAGTAGAAACCACGGAGAGAAAAAACAAAATCTTTATCTCTGTGAAAGATACAGGCATCGGCATTCCCAAAGAGGACTTAAAACTGATCTGGGACCGCTTCTACAAATCAGATTTGTCCCGGGGAAAAGATAAAAAGGGCACCGGACTGGGATTGTCCATCACCAGAGAAATCATTCACTCCCACAACGAGCATATCAATGTTATCAGTACACCGGGGGAGGGCAGCGAGTTTATTTTCAGCCTGCCCCTGTCAGAAGAAAATGACGAGGAAGATTAACTTCCCCGTCATTTTTACACATGGATATTTCATTATGAATATTGCTTCTTTATATAGGAAAATACCATATTTACAGGTTTATACAACACCATCATCAACACAAAATTGCCTGCGCAGTGCAGCAAATCATAGGGAATGCCTGCTACCCACCAGGTAAATCCTGCATAAAGACCGGATCTGATACCGCCGTTAAATGAAGCGTTTACTATATAGGGAACGGCACATAACGCGCCAAAAAACAATCCGTAAAGCCCGGATAATACAGCCCAAAATACTACATTCTCCTGTTTACGAAAAATTCCTGTTAACAGCGCCAACAGCGGCCAGGCATACAAGTACATAACCCACCAGATACCAAAACCAAACATACATCCCTCAATCAAGATAAAAGCCGGTATCACAAAAAGAATTTTCCTTCCAAAAAAAAGAGTAAACATAATAACCCAAAAACTGGTCAATTCTATATTGGGCGCTCCCATCAAGGCCGTTTTGCATACTTCGATTATAGCTATCGCCACTCCTGTCATGGCAATATCATATGTGCTTTTTTTCAGTTTATTTCCCGCTGCCATCTTACTTGCTATAGACGATTTTAAAAGCATCGCCGTCCACTACAGGCTGGGTATCTATCCCATAATTGCAATAATCCCCATTGACATAAAAACCCCAATAAGATTGATCCACATTCCAGTCTGCCGTGACGCCGTTTACTGTCTCCACCATCATGCCATACTCGCTTTCAGTTCCTGAAAATTCCAGTCCCTCAGCCTGCTCCATGGCCTGACGAAGATATTCCGCATCCGTGTGTAAATCATATATGGTAGATGCAGCATTGTTGTCCACTACTTCAATAGTAATGGACTTGGCCCCTTGCACTGTCTTAGGACGGAACAGCAAAAAGACTGCTGCGAATACTACTATCAGCAACACCAGCGCTGTAATCCCAATGATAAGTTTCCTGTTTGTTTTCTTTGTGTCCGTCATTTTTCTGACTCCTTTTTATATAGTATTTTGCATAAAAAGAGACAAAAAACCTGCTGCAGAAAGGTTTGTCCTTCGGCAACAGGTCTGTGCGTACAAAAAACATATGCGGATAAAATATCCACATTTTCTTATGTACTAACCAATTACTCGTGGTCTTACAGTACCACCACAGGCAGGTCTTCTGACTTGGATATCTCTGCTTTTCTCCATCTTCTCAAAGTATGCAGTAACTTCAATGACTTTCCTGATAATTCCCCATGCATAAAGACGGGAATCAACAGGGGAGAAAAGCTCCTTCCTTACAGCGACGAGTTCGTGCAGGATTTGCACCTGCTTCCCTTTTCACCGAATCTTAAGCAATAAAGCGCTTAAATCCGACACCTGTAATGTTTCTTTATTTCCTTTATGCACTGGAAAGTGTATCACATTTATCAAATAATTGCAATATTAAATAATTAAATGCCATCACTTGATTCTTTCCCGTGTCTCATATAAATATGCCTGACCTTTTTTGCCGGTATGCTCCATCATTCCATAATACTGATAGAGTTTGATGGCCAGGCTGGCCATGCGGTCATTTATATGGGCAGCTTTGGCAAACTGCTTTACTGTAAAAGGTTCTTCCAGTTCCAGAGGCACAAACTGCATCAGATCCTCCGGTCTCTCAATTACTATTTCTTCTATGATGTCTAAAGGAATGCGATCATATTTGGAAGCACGGATCTTTTTGTTTTTCCCATAGCCGTTTAAAAGTTTGTATTCCTCCAGTTCCATCAACAATAATTTTACTGTCAGATGGCGATCCGCCAGATAATCCCTAATCCGATACAATTCCAAAAATGCGTCATAAGCATTTCCCTTTTTGGGAGATCTATGGGGCGCGCTGAGTGCGCCCGTCTCCTGATCAATCCAAATCAAACGCTTGATATGAGGGATAGGGTGTACAATGGTCACAGGGTATTCCGGCAAAAAAGCTTCCAGCTTATCCCGCATTTTGCCAAATCCTGCTGACTGGATCTCTATGATCTCCTGTCCGGTAAAGATATCCGCCACATAATTTCCGATGGGGATCTCCTGCTTATCCACATCCGGCTCATAATAATTTTTCAGAATCATGTGGGTGGTTTTTTCGGACAGTGTTCCAATACTGGCACGAAGCCTTTCTTCTCCCAACATCTTTTCCTTGACTTCCCGGAATCTCTGCTTCTGTGTATCCATGCCTGCCTCTGTCTGTCTCATGCCTTTGCAATTACATCACTTTTATCTTTAGCATATAATATTTTCAGAATAATCGGTGTAGCAATACTGGACACTATAATCAATAGGATTACCGCCGTAAAATACACTGGTGTCAAAAGTCCCACAGACAGACCTTTTTGTGCAACGATCAGCGCTACTTCCCCACGGGTCATCATACCCACCCCGATTTTCAAAGAATCCATATTGCCGAATTTGCATATTTTTGCCATCAAACCACAGCCTATAATTTTTGTAATCAAGGCAACAATTACAAATATCAAAGAAAACAACAGGATGCTGCCGTCTATATTCTCTATATTAGTTTTCAAACCAATGCTGGCAAAAAATACCGGTCCAAACAATATGTAAGAATTGACTTCCATCTTCTCCTCTATATACTTGGAATCCCGGACAGAGCAGAGTACAATGCCCGCCACATAGGCGCCGGTAATATCCGCAATCCCAAAGAAATTCTCCGCCGCATAGGCAAAGAAGAAGCAGAGAGCGAGACTCATGATGGGGATTCTTCTGGTATGAGGATATTTGTTGTCTATATACGCAAACAACTTATAAAACAGCAATCCCACGATAAAAGCAAATATAAAGAAAAGTATCGTGGAAAGCACTACTTTTCCGGGATTGGATTCCGGATTCTTAAAACCAATGACAAAGGTCAGTACAATAATACCAATCACATCGTCTATAATAGCCGCGCTGAGAATAGTAGTACCTACTTTTCCCTTTAGCTTTCCCATCTCCCGCAGAGATTCCACCGTGATGCTGACGCTGGTAGCCGTCATAATAACGCCTATAAATACAGCCTTATAAAAATTCTCACTGCCCCAGGGCGCCATGCCGTAAAAGCCCATATACAGCAAAGTACCGCCTACCAGGGGCACAAACACACCGCAGCAGGCAATCAAAAGAGCAATAGGACCCGTTTTCATCAGTTCCTTAAGATCCGTTTCCAGCCCCGCAGAGAACATCAGCAGCACTACGCCAATCTCCGCCATCTGCACCAGAAAGTCCGTCTGCTGTACCAGCCCCAGTATACTGGGACCTATGATCAGCCCCGCAATGATCTCCCCAACCACCTGGGGAGCCTTCAGCTTGCGGGCAAGAATGCCGAATATTTTGGCAAATATAATAATGATTGCCAGATCCTTAAATACATTATAAGCTTCCATAACCTTACCTCTTTTATAAATTATTTATACCAAACACAGATTATAGCACATCTGCATAAAAAGGAAAGTATTTTCTATAAAATATATAAAATAAAAATTACAGTTTTTTTACCGGCCTGACATACTTCCAAAATCTTTCGGGGTCATGATAAAAATAGAATACCCTTTCCTGCGTGGTGTCAAGGCAATAACCAGACGTAGCATAATCAAAATTTTTCATCGCATCTTCGATTTTTTTCTCAACAGCACAATTTTGAGTCTGAAAATCAAAGGGACCGTGTTCAAACACAATATACTCCCCCTCCGGAACATCCATTATCTGCATCTGTTTCGGAACCTTCCCGTGATAGTCAGCAGGAAGTCGCACCCCATAACTCTCCGCCAGCGGGATTCCCCAACTGCAAATTCTGCCTGTGGGCTCGTTGATATAGGCCATGATTTGACCGCTTCCGCTGTTGGCATCGGTATCACCCATATCGTCCAGTTTCCCCTTGATACTGTCCAGCAGTCCGCATATTGTCTCGCAGTCCTGTCCCGGAATCTGACTTTGCTTTTGCCAAAAATCCCAATAACCAACGCTCTCATAATTTCTGATGTGCAGATACTTGTGTGCAGGTATTGTCACAAAATAAACTTTTACATCATTTTCAGTGTTTGCCATATTTGTTCCTCCAATATTTACTAAGTAGCAATCTAATGGCTTAATGATAGTGCGAAGGATAACGGGAATGGGAGTGCTGCGGTACTCGCTCGGTGTTATACCGTATGCTGCTTTAAAAGATCGTGAAAACGCTTCATGACTGGAAAAGCCGTAATCAAGCGCAATTTCCAGAAAGCCTCGTGATGTATCCCGAATTTCTTTCAATGCAAAAGCAAGCTTACGCTGCCGCAGGTAATCTCGAAAGTTCATTCCAGAGATTTCCTTGAATTTACGAGAAACATAAAACTCAGAGTAACCCAGCTTTTGAGTAAGTGTAGAAAGTGTCAACGCTTCATCATTGCGCTTTTTAATACACTCATCGACTTCCTCCACAATTACTTGCACCAGTCTTTCCCATTCGCCCATCTCTCATCGCCTCACTTTTGATCGCTCTATGATAATTTTACAGAATCGGAAACAAATTATCTTGATTTCAATTGCAGCCTTAATCCTAATAAAAAGAATTAAAATGCCACAAACTGTTTATAATCAAGTTCATGGCATCTTAATTTATCTTTATAATTTATTGCTCTGTTTCTTCAGAATTTATACTATCCTCAGGATTTTCTGAATATTCTTCCTCAATCCCCTCCAAAGCATCATTTACATCGCTGAATTCCTGATCCCCATTGGAGATTTTTTCCCTGACCTTGGCGATTTGAGCCACTTTATTATTCTTTTCCAGCTGAATCAGCTTTACACCGGAAGTAATCCTGCTCAAAGTGGATACATCCTCCATGCGCAGCTGAATGATGATACCGGCAGTGGTGATAAGCATAATTTCATTGTCGTCTTTAACAGCTTTTACACCTATCACATCCCCTGTTTTCTCCGTTATTTTATAACATTTGATACCTTTACCGCCGCGGTGCTGGACATTGAACTCATCGAGATAAGTCCTCTTACCCATGCCGTTTTCAGAGACAATCAACAGGGAATCACCCTGACTTTGAAGCTGCATACCCACAATTTCATCCTGATCGGACAGATTCATACCTATAACACCCATGGAAGATCGTCCGGTATTTCTTACATCTGTCTCCTTAAAGCGGATACACATACCCTGTCTGGTGACCAAAAAGATCTCACTGGATGCATCTGTGGTCTTGACCTCAATCAGTTCGTCCTCCTCCCGCAGATTAATAGCCACAAGACCATTTTTGCGGATATTGGAAAATTCATCCAAAGAGGTTTTCTTCACAATGCCGCCCTTTGTAACCATGAAAAGATTCTTCTCCTGGCTGTATTCCCGGATGGGAATCATGGCGGTTATCTTCTCTCCCGGAAAAAGCTGCAGCAGGTTTACAATGGCCGTACCCCTGGCAGTTCTGCTGGCCTCCGGAATCTCATAAGCTTTCAGACGATACACCCTTCCAAGATTGGTGAAGAAATGCAGGTAATGGTGAGTACTGGTTATTAACAGATCCTCGATATAATCATCCTCTATAGTCTGCATTCCCTTAATACCCTTGCCGCCACGGTTCTGGGATTTAAAATTGTCCACCGTCATACGTTTTATATAGCCCAGACTGGTCATGGCTATTATGGTATTGTCATGGGGAATCATATCCTCCATGGAAATATCCGTGATATCGTAGGTGATTTTACTTCTCCTGTCATCTCCATACTTATCAGCTATTACAGTAATTTCCTGTTTGATTACGCCAAGCAGCAGCTTTTCATCCGCCAATATTGCCTTATACTCCTGTATCTTCTGCTGAAGCTCCGCATGTTCGGCCTCCAGCTTTTCCCTTTCCAAACCTGTCAATGCCCGCAGACGCATGTCCACAATGGCCTGGGCCTGTACATCCGACAACTCAAATCGCTGGATCAGACGCTCCTTGGCAATCTGGGTATTCTGGCTGCTGCGGATGATAGATATCACTTCATCAATAAAATCAAGCGCTTTCAGCAGGCCCTGTAAGATATGATCCCTCTCCTCAGCCTTGTTTAAATCATACTTGGTCCTGCGGGTGACCACTTCCTCCTGGTGTGCCAAATAATAGGTCAGCATCTCCAAAAGATTCATAACCTTTGGCTCATTGTTTACAAGAGCCAGCATAATCACACCGAAGGTATCCTGCAGCTGGGTATGCTTATACAGCTGATTCAAAATCACATTGGCATTGGCATCCCGGCGCAGTTCAATCACCACTCGAATGCCTTCTCTGTTGGATTCATCTCTGATATCCGTGATACCGTCTATCTTTTTCAGCTTAACCAATTCCGCAATCTTTACGATGAGATTGGCCTTATTTACCATATAAGGTAATTCAGTTACAATAATCTGACTTTTGCCGCTGGGAAGGGTCTCTATATCTGTCACCGCACGGACACGGATTTTCCCACGGCCGGTGCGGTATGCCTCGTCACACCCCCTGGTGCCAAGTATCAATCCGCCGGTGGGGAAATCCGGTGCCTTTATAATATCCAGCACTTCCTCTATATTGGTTTCCCTGTTTTCCTCAACCCGGTTGTCAATAATCCGAAGCACTGCTTTTACCACCTCCCGCAGATTGTGGGGAGGTATATTGGTAGCCATGCCTACCGCAATACCCGTAGTACCATTTACCAGCAGATTTGGATAACGGCTGGGCAGTACCACAGGTTCTTTCTCCGTATCATCAAAGTTGGGAGCAAAATCCACAGTGTCCTTATTGATATCAGCTAACAATTCCATGGAAATCTTGGACAGCCTGGCTTCCGTGTAACGCATGGCGGCAGCTCCGTCTCCGTCCATGGATCCAAAGTTGCCGTGACCGTCCACCAAAGTATACCTCATGTTCCAGTCCTGGGCCATATTTACTAAGGCCCCGTAGATGGAACTATCGCCGTGGGGATGATATTTACCCATGGTGTCACCTACTATACGAGCGCATTTACGATGAGGCTTGTCAGGTCCATTATTCAATTCAATCATGGAATAAAGGACCCTTCTCTGTACCGGCTTCAGACCGTCTCTTACATCAGGAAGAGCTCTGGAGGCGATTACACTCATGGCATAATCAATATAAAAAGTCTCCATCTTTTCCTTCAGGTCCACTTCCTGTATTTTGTCAACTTCCTGGACATTGTCAAAAATATCGTCTTGCATGTTTTCCTCTTTCTTGCAATATTGCAACAATCACTGTTTGATATATTTATGTGATATCCAGATTAGTCACAAACTTTGCATTTTGCTCGATAAATTCTTTCCTGGGCTCAACCTTATCCCCCATCAAAGTAGTGAAGGTCAGATCAAGTTCAGACTCCATCTCCTCGTCATAATTCACACGCATCAATATTCTCTGAGCAGGATCCATGGTAGTCTCCCAAAGTTGTTCTGCATCCATCTCGCCCAGACCCTTGTACCGCTGAATCTTATTGTTCTGATCCCTTCCAACCTCCTGCAATATTTTGTCAAGTTCCTCGTCGCTGTAGGCATACCATACTTTTTTATTCTTCTCCAGCTTAAAGAGAGGAGGTTTTGCCAGAAAAACATGCCCCTGCTTAATCAATTCCGGCATAAATCGGTATATGAAGGTGAGCAGCAGTGTGCTTATATGCGCTCCGTCCACATCCGCATCCGTCATAAGAATAATCTTATTATAGCGAAGCTTGGAAATATCAAAATCCTCATGGATACCCGTACCAAAAGCGGTAATCATAGCCTTAATCTCCGCATTGGCATAAATCTTATCCAGTCTGGCCTTCTCCACATTCAAAATCTTACCCCGCAGCGGCAGAATCGCCTGGGTAGCTCTGTCCCGGGCAGTCTTGGCGCTGCCCCCCGCGGAATCTCCCTCCACGATATAAATCTCACAGTTCTTGGGATCTTTGTCTGAACAGTCCGCCAGTTTGCCGGGCAAAGCCATGCCGTCCAAGGCTGTCTTTCTTCTGGTCAGATCCCTTGCCTTACGAGCCGCCTCCCTGGCGCGCTGGGCAAGAATGGATTTCTCACAGATGATTTTAGCCACAACCGGATTCTGTTCCAGAAAATAAGTCAGCTGTTCCGACACAATATTGTCCACAGCTCCCCTGGCTTCGCTGTTGCCCAGCTTCTGCTTGGTCTGTCCCTCAAACTGGGGATCTTCTATCTTTACACTGATGATGGCAGTCAGTCCCTCGCGGATATCCTCTCCCGACAGATTGGGCTCACTGTCCTTCAGCAGCTTGGCGTTTCGGGCATAGTCATTGAAAGTCTTGGTAACCGCATTACGGAAACCCTGCAGATGGGTTCCTCCCTCCGGCGTATTTATATTGTTTACAAAACTAAACACACTCTCGTTGTAAGAATCATTGTGTTGGAAGGAAACTTCCACATAAACATGATTTCTCTCTCCTTCAAAATATAGGATATTCTCATACAATGGAGTCTTGCTCTTATTCAAATATGTTACAAATTCCTTTATACCGCCTTCATAATGAAATTCAACAACCTTCTGTTTCTTCCCATTTTCCAGACGAACTGTTCTAATCACACCTACTTTGGAGGCTTTTGTATTTTCCTCTGCAGAATCCTCTTTCTTTTCGGCAATCTGCAATTTCTGATCTTCCGCAGCTCTCTCCAGCAGCTGGCTTATTTGGGCATTTTCCACATCCTTATCTGTGAGAACCTGTTCCTCTTCAACGCGGCTGTCCCTTAAAATGATACGCAGATTCTTGGTCAGAAAAGCCATCTCCCGCAATCTGCTTCTCAATATGTCAAAATCAAAAACTGTAGTCTCCGTAAAAATGGTTCTATCCGGAAGAAAAGATACCTTTGTACCTGTCTTTTCCTTGGGACATGTTCCTATCTCCTTCAGGGAATAAGCAACATGTCCTCTCTCGTAGCGCTGCTTATAAACTTTTCCGTCCTGGCATATTTCCACTTCCAGCCAGTCGGACAGGGCATTTACCACGGAAGCGCCCACACCGTGCAGGCCGCCGGACACCTTATATCCCCCGCCGCCAAACTTTCCCCCGGCGTGGAGGATTGTGAAAACTACTTCCACAGCGGGAATGCCTGCCTTGTGGTTAATCCCTATGGGTATTCCTCTGCCATTGTCTATAACAGTGATAGAATTATCTTCATTAATTGTTACATCAATAGTATCGCAGAAACCGGCAAGGGCCTCGTCCACGGAGTTATCAACAATCTCATATACCAGATGATGCAGTCCCCTGCTGGAAGTAGTTCCAATATACATACCGGGTCTTTTGCGGACTGCCTCCAACCCCTCCAGAATCTGAATCTGGTCTGCGCCGTATTCATGGTTCACAGCCGTATTATTCATGGTCTCTTCGCTCATTTTTCCTCTTTCCTGCATATCCGGGGTCCGGCTTAGACCAAACTCCTACTATACATGCGATATTACATTAATACGTATTTGGATTAACAGTCCTATAAATGATTAGGAGAAGGGGTTTCCACCACCCCGTTGGTAACTTTATATACCTTATCAATCTCAAACCGGTTATTGACAAACTCCTCCAAGCCGGTACAGGTAATGATGGTCTGTATATCCCCTATGCTGCTAAGAAGATAATTCTGCCGATTGCTGTCAAGCTCTGACAACACATCATCCAACAAGAGAATAGGTGTATCCTTGGTGATCTTTTTTACCAGTTCAATTTCTGATAATTTCAGAGACAGTGCCGCGGTGCGCTGTTGGCCCTGGGAACCGAATTTACGTATATCCACATCCCCAACCAGAAAGGAAAAATCATCCCTGTGAGGTCCTACCGTAGTCTGCTTAATTTTTATATCCTTTTCCTGTCCATACCGCAGTTTATTTTCGAATTCTTCAATCTGTACATCCGGCTCATACTGAATCCGGATCTCTTCCTTATCCCCGGACAGACGTTTATGGATATCATATATAATCTCATTGAGCTGATCCACAAAAATTTTCCTTCTCTCAATGACCTTACTGCCAAAGGAAACCAGCTGAGAATCCCATATATTCAAAGTGTCCTTTAAATCAGGGTTAAAATAAAGATCTTTCAGCAGCTTGTTTCGTTGATTTACAATCTTGTTATAATGGTTCAGATTATACAGATAAAAACTGTCCAGCTGACACAGTTCCATATCCACAAACCGTCTGCGCTCCGCAGGACCGTCCTTTATAATGCCCAAATCCTCCGGGGAGAAAAAAACTACATTACAAATCCCCAGCAGATCCGCTGCTTTCTTGATCTTCTGGCCATCTATAGCAATTCCCTTGGACTTGCTCTTCCGCAGATGCATATCTACCCGGGTTTCCACCCCGTCCTTCTCCAAAAAAGTGCGGATATGCGCCTCCTCTTTATGAAAATTCACAATATCCCTGTCTTTGCTGCCCTTGTGCGATTTGGTAGTAGCCGATACATAGATTGCTTCCAGAATATTAGTCTTACCCTGCGCATTATCACCATAAAGGATATTTGTACCCCTGTCAAACGCTAAGTTAAGTGAATCATAATTGCGATAATCCTGAAGCTCCAGTGATTTAATAATCATAGTTTGCTCCAATACCCTTATACTTCCTGGGCCACAATCTGAACCTGTGCCCCGTCAAATTCAAAAATATCCCCATTGTGGAGCTTTTTCCCTCGCTGAAATTCCACTTCACCATTCACGGATACCTGTCCGTCCTGAATCATCAGCTTTGCCTCCACCCCGGAATCCACCAGGTCAGCCAGTTTCATGGCCTGTCCCAGCTTTATAAATTTATCTTTTATTTCCAATTTCAACATGTTTTTCTATCTCCATCCCTGCCATCAATTAACTGTAGTAAAATTCACCGGCAGAATCAGGTAAATATAGTTTTCTTCTTCATCCTTGATAAGACAGGGGGCTTTGGGGTTGACCATATACAGATCCACCTGTTCATCGTCAATCACCCGCAGGGCATCGATCAAAAATTTGGGATTAAAGCCAATCATCAGATCTTTACCCTCTTTGCTAATGTCTATATCCTCATTCATACTGCCCAGAGCGGAATTAATCTTCAGTTCCATGCCCTCATCGGTAATATTAATTATAATGGGCTTCTTGTCCCCCTCCTTTACCAACAGGGTGGCACGGTCTATACAACTCAGCAGCTCTTTTTTATTGACTTTGACTTTGGTCTCATAGTCGCTGGAAAGCATCTGCTCAATTCTGAAGTACTCTCCCTCGATAAGTCTGGAAACCACTGTCGTATTCTCAAATTCAAAAATAATATGTTTGGATGTAAAGAAAATATTAACATACTTGTCCGTATCACCGGAAAGTATTTTGCTGATCTCATTCAAAGTCTTACCCGGCACAACCACTTTTCTTCGGTTGTATTCCTCCCTCAATGCAAGCTTGCGGATGGATATGCGGTGACCATCCAGGGAAACCACCTTCAACTCATTTCCCTGTATATCAAAAAGTTCGCCACTCATTAATTTATTGTTATCATTGTCAGATATAGAAAAAATAGTCTGACGAACCACTTCCTTCAGGGTAAACTGTGACACGGAGATGCTTTCCTCCCTCTCAACCACGGGAAGATAGGAAAAATCTTCTCCTGATTTGCCCATGATACTGAACTTGGCCTTTTCACAAGTGATGGTGGTCTTGTATGTCTCGTCTGTATAAATGGTTATATCATTATCCGGCAGTTTGCGCACTATCTCCAGAAAAATCTTGGCATCCAGGGCAATGATACCTTTTTCCACGATCTCTCCCTCAATAGTAGTCTCTATACCCATCTCCATATCATTGGCTGTGAGAGTTATCATACCCTTGGTGGTATCCACTAAAATACATTCCAGAATTGACATGGTGGTTTTGTTGGGAACCGCTTTGGATACGATCTGTACACCGTTCAGCAGATTAGTCTTAGAGCAAATAAGTTTCATAATTTATGAACTCCTTTCCTGTGCACAATGCAAAAACCTTTTTAGGGCGCCTGCGCAAGGCTTATATAATTATATATATTTTCTTAATATCCTTCTTAATGGGTGTTGATATGTGCAAAACTATTTCTATTATACTATTTTTCTGATAAAAATGGAATGGATATCTTGTGAATAATGAAACTTTTTATTATGTATAAGTTAAGAATTATTCACATGTATCTTTAAAGATATCTCAAAAGGGTTCCGGGTTATCAACATACTTTGTCCTTTTTTCCCGGGTAATCCACATTTCTCTGTGGATTAGTTTGGGTTTAATTTTTTTAATATTGCATCAATCTTGCTCTGAAGTTCTTCATTATTTTTAAGTTCGTCCTCAATTTTGTTGCAGCCATGCAGGACAGTGGTGTGATCTTTCTTACCCAGGGCTTTTCCAATCACGGCGTAAGATGAATCCGTCAAAATATGGCACAGATACATGGCTACCTGTCTTGGAAGCACATACTCGGAATTTCTTTTTTTGGATATTACGTCCTCCGGCTTTACGTTAAAGTATTCAGATACTGTGTTAATGATCAGTGTGGGAGTAATATCCCTGGCTTTGTTTGGATAGATAACGTCTTTCAGGGCCTCTTCGGCGGCGGCCAGATTCAATTCCGTTTTGTTGGATCTGGCAAAGGCGAGAATCTTGTTAAATGCGCCTTCCAATTCTCTTATATTGGATTTAATATTGGAAGCGATGTAATCAATGATTTCTTCGTTGATCTGCCGGTGGCTCATTTCCGCGTTTTTTCGAAGAATTGCCACACGGGTCTCATAATCGGGAGGCTGAATGTCAGCAATCAGTCCCCATTCAAAACGGGAACGGAAGCGTTCTTCCAAAGTTTCCATCTCTTTTGGCGGCTTGTCCGATGATAAAATAATCTGTTTACCGGCGGAATGGAGCACGTTGAAGGTGTGGAAAAATTCTTCCTGTGTACTTTCTTTACCTATAATAAACTGTACATCATCTACCATCAATACATCCACAGTCCGGTATTTTTCACGAAGTTTAGTCATGACGGCGGCATTACCGTTTCGGATGGACTCAATCACTTCGTTGGTAAATTCCTCACTGGTCACATAGAGCACCTTGGTATTGGGATTCTGCTCCAAAATAAAGTGTCCGATGGAATGCATCAAGTGTGTCTTGCCCAGTCCGGCTCCTCCGTAGAGGTACAGGGGATTGTAGGTTTTTCCCGGAGATTCGGCAACGGCCAGTGAAGCGGAATGGGCAAATTTATTGTTGCTGCCCACCACGAAGGTATCAAATTTATACTTTGGATTCAAAGTAGTGTTTCCGTTTCCTGCTTCATTATAATAAGAAGATTCACTTTCCATGGGATCACTTGCGGGGATGTCCGATTCCAGAATAAATTCCACATCATAGATATGATCGTACATCTCCGAGATCGTAACCTGGAAAAAGCTTTTATATTTGCTTGAAATATAACTTAGAGCTTGTGCCTGATCAGAGGGAATGACTATGTACACCATGTCATCCTCTATTTTATAAAACTGCAGAGGTTCCACCCAGGTCGAGAAGGAAATGCCTGACAAATTGTATTCCCTTTTGACAATGTCCTTGATTTCTCCCCATTTTTCTTTAATATTGTCCATGTTTACATGCCCTTCCTGCTATATTTCTAATCTTATATTAATATAAAGTTGGAAATATTTCAAATACTAGTTTTGAACAGGACTTGAATAAAGTTATCCACATGTTGTTGATAAGTCGGGGTATAAGTAGGGCGAAAAATTTCATATGTGGACAATATGGTGTATAAATAGCGTCTTTTGTGGATACCAAAAAGGCGGCATAAATACAGCATATTGATTTAATATTTCCAAGATAAAACAAGATGTAGTGATTGGTGAAAAGAGTTATCCACAAATTATCAACAGCCTGTGGATAACTCTTTGTTAATAAAAAACGGTGTATATAGTTGTGGATAACTCTGAAAAAAATTTTTCATGGGAATAGTTTCTAAAATAAATAGAAAAAAATCCGATATTTACTTGACATTGAGGCACTTTTCCTTTACAATCAAAATGCTATTTTCCATAGGAATTAATACAAGCCTTATCATAAATTAAGGTCAGAGAAGGAGGTGCATTTTCATGAAGATGACATTTCAGCCTAAGAAGAGATCCAGGTCTAAGGTTCACGGTTTCAGGGCAAGGATGAGTACTCCCGGCGGAAGAAAAGTGCTGGCAGCAAGACGTGCAAAGGGAAGAAAGAGATTATCAGCATAGGTCACAGCAATGTGACCTTTTTTTCTCTGAAAAATGAGGAATAAGTGTTATGAGATTTTCAGAGTCGTTAAAAAAGAATACGCAATTCCAATTTGTATATAAAAACGGCAAGTCCTATGCGAACAAGTATCTGATCATGTATGTTAAGGAAAATGGCACGGATAGGAACCGTATTGGAATAAGCGTAAGTAAGAAAGTTGGAAACAGCGTTGTAAGGCATCGTGTTACAAGGCTGGTGAGAGAGAGTTACCGATTACATGAAAACATATTCAATAGTGGTTTGGATATGGTAATCGTCGCAAGACCGGCCGCAGCCAGTGCGGGTTACTATGAAGTGGAAAGTGCTCTGCTGCATCTTGCCAAACTTCATAAGCTTATTAAGGTCTATTTTTATTTTGATTGAATTAGAAAATGATGAAGAAAATTTTGATTGCCATGATACGGTTTTACCAAAAATATATATCTCCCATGAAGCGCACAAAATGTCCCTATATCCCTACATGTTCTCAATATGGACTTGAGGCGGTTCAGAAGTACGGCGCTTTTAAAGGATCACTTTTGGCGGCATGGAGGATACTCCGCTGTAATCCTTTCTCAAAGGGAGGCTTTGATCCTGTGCCCTGATATATGAACCGTTGATTGATGCGATATGCAGGAACGAGGTAAAAATGAACGTTATTTTATTGACCAAGGACAATACCTTCATTATCGGATGGGTAGCAAGATTGCTCGGCATGATTATGGAAGGTATATTTACTGTTATTGATCTCATAGGCATTCCAAATATAGGATTGGCGATCATTCTGTTCACAGTGGTAGTGAACCTGCTCCTTTTGCCTTTGACAGTCAAACAGCAGAAATTTTCCAAACTGTCCAATAAGATGCAGCCGGAGATTCAGGCGATACAGGAGAAGTATAAAAATAAAAAGGACAATGAGTCCATGATGGCCCAGAATCAGGAGATTCAGGCCATCTATGCCAAATATGGAGTGTCCGCTTCCGGCAGCTGTGTGCAGCTTTTGATACAGATGCCTATTTTGCTGGCTCTGTATCGTGTAATCTATGCCATGCCCGCCTACGTGGGTAAGATAGGCAATACCTTTAGGGTGCTGGCTGATCAGATCATGAGCATGGACGGCGCTGAATTTATAAAAAGTTCAGAGATCAGTACCATCAAGAGTACGGTGTCCATGTATGGCAGAAATATCATTGATATGGGAGAAACCAGTATCAACAGCCTGATAGATGTGCTGAACAAACTGTCCAGCAGCGACATGAGTGTTGTTGCAGAACATTATAATTTATCTAATCTTACCTATAATGGAAGTTTGATTTTAAGCAATGAGAGTACCAGAGGTTTATTGGATTCATATAATAATTTTTTTGGTCTTAACATTGCTAATTCTCCTCAGCATATTATTTCTAATGCTTACCAGCTGGGAGCATGGGGACTGTTAATTGGCGCGGTAATGATTCCTGTTTTATCTGCCATAACACAGCTCATCAGTATAAAGTTGATGCCTCAGCCGGAAAATAAGGGATCTGAAAACAGTATGGCTTCTTCCATGAAGATGATGAATATGATTATGCCCATATTCTCTGCATGGTTTTGTTTTACACTGCCTTCCGGTCTGGGTCTTTATTGGATAGCCAGCGCCGTAGTCAGAACTATCCTGATGATCATTATAAATAAACGTCTGGATAAGATGAGCTTTGACGATATAGTAAAGAAAAATTCCATAAAGAGTACTAAGAAGATGGAAAAAATGCAGAAGCGTCAGGAAATGATGAATGCTTATGCCAATATGAATACCAGAAATATTGCCACTAAGGCAAACATGAATACCGGATCCGAGGGAGGTTCTTCCACAAAGAGTATGCCGGATAAGAAAATACCAAATGTGGAGTACAGCAGTAAATCCAAGCCGGGCAGTATCGCTGCCAAGGCCAATATGGTAAAGGAATTTAACGAAAAAAATAACAAATAGAAGCAGGGGGAAAGGAAAATGGATTATATTGAAGTGTCAGCTAAAACTGTAAATGATGCCATTATTGAAGCTTGCCAGAAGCTTGGTGTTGCCAGTGATAGGTTGGAACATGAAGTTTTGGAAGAGGGTTCTGCCGGATTTTTGGGAATAGGTGCAAAACCGGCTGTTATTAAAGCTTGGGTAAAATGTTCCGTCGGGGATGACGCCAAGAAATTTCTGAAGGATGTTTTTGCTGCCATGGATATGATTGTGGCTGTGGATGTGCAGTACAACGAGGAAGAAAAATCCATGGATATAGAATTGAACGGCGATGACATGGGCGTTCTGATTGGCAAGAGGGGACAGACTTTGGACTCTCTGCAATACCTGGTTTCTCTGGTAGTGAACAAGAATGTGGAGGAGTATATTCGGGTTAAGGTTGACACAGAGAATTACAGGGAGAGAAGGAAAGAAACTCTGGAAAATCTTGCAAGAAATATTGCCTATAAGGTTAAGAGGAACAAGAGACCTGTATCTTTGGAACCTATGAATCCTTATGAGAGGCGTATTATTCATTCTGCATTGCAAAATGACAAGTATGTGACAACCCACAGCGAGGGCGATGAACCTTTCAGGAGAGTGGTAGTTACCTTAAAACGCAATTCGTAAGAGACTGGAATAGGGGCTGTCAGCCCCTATTCTTTTCATTATTATAAAATTTGCCTTTTCCTTTATAGATATGGAGATTTTGTATGAGTACAGATACTATAGCAGCCATAGCTACGGCTTTGTCCGATGCGGGGATCGGGATTATCCGGGTATCCGGTCCGGAGGCTATATCGGCGGTGGATTGTATTTTTTATAATAAGGCCGGCAGAAGAGTATTGTCCGAAAAATCCAGTCATACGGTTTCCCATGGGTATATTGCTGCGCCCGGGTTTGGGGAAGATTGGAAAAAAGGGATAGTGGATGAGGTCATGGTTGTGTTGATGAAAGCGCCTCACAGTTATACTATGGAGGATACGGTGGAAATTAATTGCCATGGTGGTGTGCTGCTTTTACAGAAAGTTTTACAGTTGGTCCTCAGGTCAGGGGCCAGGCTGGCTGAGCCGGGGGAATTTACCAAAAGGGCCTTTTTGAATGGCAGGATGGATTTGTCTCAGGCGGAAGCCGTGATGGATGTGATACATTCCCAGAGTGAGATGGCTCTGTCCTCTTCCATGGAGCAATTGACGGGAAAACTAGCCGCTGTAATAAGGGATCTCAGGGAAGAGATTCTTTATGAGATTGCTTTTATTGAGTCTGCCCTGGATGATCCGGAACATATCAGTCTGGAAGGTTATGAGGAAAGGTTGAATGAAAGATGTAATGCATTTATTCACCGAATTGAAAAATTGATTGCTTCTGCCGATAACGGAAAGTTAATCAGAGAGGGAATAAAGACGGTGATTCTGGGAAGGCCAAATGCGGGAAAATCTTCTTTGCTTAATGCTGTTTTGGGTGAGGAGAGGGCGATTGTGACACAAGTGCCAGGTACTACAAGAGACATTCTGCAGGAGACAGTCAGGTTAAGAGGGATCACTCTTCATATGGTTGACACTGCGGGAATCCGCCATACAGAGGATATAGTTGAACAGATCGGTGTGGACAAAGCCAGAGAGTATGCGGATAAGGCGGATCTTGTTCTCTTTGTTATAGACGGCAGTGCAATGCCGGATGAGAGAGAGAGGGATATTATTTCTCTGATTGAACAGAAACATGTAATTGCTGTTATCAATAAGACAGATTTACCGTCAATTGTGACGGATGAACAGATAAAATCTCTTTTTTCGGATAAGGAAGATCTTAAAATTGCGAGAATTTCCGCAAGCGAAGGAATTGGTCTGGATCAGTTGGAAAAACAGATAGAAGAGTTATTTTTCAGCGGTGTTATAAAAGAGAATCAAGAGGCAGTGATCACCAATATGAGACATAGGGAAGCTTTGGAGGATGCTTATAAAAGTTTGTTGCTGGTAAGACAGAGTCTTGAGAATCATATGCCGGAGGATTTTTATTCTATTGACATGATGGGTGCTTACACTGCTTTGGGGTATATTGTGGGAGAGGAAGTGGGAGATGATCTTGTACAAGAGATTTTCTCCAAATTTTGTATGGGTAAATAGTTTCAAAACTATTTTAGAAAGGTATTGATATGGTTACTGGTATTAGGGAAAAAGTAGATGTGTGCGTAGTAGGTGCGGGACATGCCGGATGTGAGGCGGCCCTTGCCTGTGCCAGACTGGGACTTGAGACGGTGGTTTTTACGGTCAGTGTGGACAGTATTGCGTTAATGCCTTGTAATCCTAATATAGGCGGTTCCTCCAAGGGACATCTGGTGAGGGAAGTGGATGCTCTGGGCGGTGAGATGGGAAAGAATATTGACAAAACGTTTATTCAGTCTAAAATGTTAAATGTTTCAAAAGGTCCGGCGGTTCATTCCCTTCGTGCCCAGGCGGATAAGGCGGATTATTCCAGAGAGATGAGAAATGTGTTGGAGAGTCAGGAGCATCTGACTATCAAGCAGGCGGAAGTCTGTGAACTTCTCTGGATGCAGGAGGATGGTAAAAAAAGAGTGACAGGTGTAAAGACTTTTACCGGAGCAGTCTATGAGTGTAGTGCAGTGATTCTCTGTACGGGCACTTATCTGAAGGCCAGATGTCTTTGCGGAGAGTCTATTACTTACACAGGTCCCAATGGTTTACAGGCTGCCAATTATCTCACGGATTCTCTTAGGGAGATGGGGATTGAATTACGCCGTTTTAAGACTGGCACTCCCGCAAGGATGGATGGGAGGAGTATCGACTATTCCAGGATGGAGGAGCAGTTTGGGGATGAAAGGATTGTGCCTTTTTCTTTTTCCACGGATCCGGAGTCGGTGCAAAAGCCCCAGGTATCCTGCTGGCTTACTTATACCAATGAGCAGACCCATGAGATTATCCGCGGTAATCTGGACAGATCTCCTATATATGCCGGTATTATAGAAGGAACCGGTCCCAGGTATTGCCCGTCTATTGAAGATAAGGTGGTAAAATTTTCAGACAAGGACAGACATCAGGTTTTTATTGAGCCGGAAGGATTACATACCAATGAAATGTATGTTGGTGGTATGTCTTCTTCTTTGCCGGAGGATGTGCAGTTGGCCATGTATAGGACTGTTCCCGGACTGGAGCATTGTAAAATTGTGAGAAACGCATATGCCATTGAATATGACTGTATTGATGCCAAACAGTTATATCCATCCTTGGAGTTTAAGGAGGTAAAGGGGTTGTTCAGCGGCGGGCAGTTTAATGGCAGCAGCGGGTATGAAGAGGCGGCGGCCCAGGGTTTGATTGCGGGAATCAATGCTGCTATGCTCTTATTGGGACGGGAACCTCTGTTGCTGGATCGCTCGGAAAGTTATATTGGCGTGTTGATTGATGATTTGGTGACAAAAGATAACAGGGAACCTTATCGGATGATGACTTCCCGGGCGGAATACAGGTTGTTGCTTCGTCAGGATAATGCGGATCTGCGTCTCAGGAAGAAAGGGTATGAGGTCGGTTTGATCTCAGAAGAAGTGTATAGGCAGCTGCTGGTTAAGGAGGAGTCCATTCAACAAGAAATACATCGTCTAAAATCCTGTATTGTGGGAGCAAATCAGGATATACAGGCATTTTTACAGGCCCATGGGAGCAGTGGATTGAAAACAGCGGCTTCTTTGGCGGAACTGCTCTGTAGGCCGGAGTTGACTTATGATGAGATCGCCGAAATTGATCCTGCCAGAAAACCCTTGCCGGAGGATGTGACCAAACAGGTAGAAATTGAAGTCAAATATGAGGGATATATTCTGCGTCAGCTTCGGCAGGTAGAACAGTATAAGAAAATGGAAAATAAAATGATTCCTCAGGACATAGAATATGATGACATTTCTTCCCTGAGGTTGGAGGCCAGGCAGAAATTAAAAGAATTTCGGCCCGTTTCTGTTGGACAGGCTTCCCGGATATCCGGCGTTTCACCGGCGGATATATCGGTTCTTTTGATCTATTTGGAACATAGAAATCGCAGCCTGATTAACACAATGTAATGGAGATTTTTATGAATGCATGTGGTACAAAACAATTTAGAAAAGATTTGGAATTATTAAAAATACCATTGACTGATGAACAGATTGATCAGTTTATTCGGTATTATGAGATGCTTGTAGAGTGGAATAGTTTTATGAATTTGACCGGTATAACAGAATATGAGGAAGTGTTGAAAAAACATTTTATCGACAGTCTTTCCTTGGTTAAAGTTTTTGATTCCACCAGAGAATGTGATGTGATTGATGTGGGCACAGGCGCAGGTTTTCCGGGTTTGGCTCTTAAGATTGCTTTTCCTTGGATGAATATTACACTTTTGGACAGTTTACATAAGAGAATTCAATTTCTGGATGCTGTGATTGCTGATTTGGGTCTGAAGGGTGTAAATACTTTGCATGGGCGTGCGGAGGATTATGCCAGACAGGGACAACTCAGGGAACATTTTGACTTGTGTGTGTCAAGAGCGGTGGCTAATTTGGCCAGTCTGTCCGAATATTGTCTGCCTTTTGTGAAGGTGGGTGGATATTTTGTATCTTATAAATCAGACAAAGTAAAAGAAGAGATGGCAGTGTCCAAAAATGCTGTTTTTTTGCTTGGAGGGAAAATTAGTAAAAATGAAGAATTTTTATTGCCGCACAGTGATATTTTTCGTAGTCTGATATCTATCGAAAAAGTACAGCCTACATCAAAGAGATTTCCTCGTAAAGCAGGAATTCCCACAAAAGAACCTTTAAAATAATACTTAAATTTATGTGAAAAGGCTTTTATTTGTTTGAAAAATAGTATATGATATATATAGGTTTACAATATTTTGAATGGTATATTTTATGGAAAAGACTGATAAATCATACGTTAAAAATATAATAAATAATGATATTAAAGATATATCTTCTATAAGTGGACTCAGCATCCTTAATATACAAGAGGAAGAGCGCCAGCGAATTGCCATGGAATTACATGATACTTCTTTACAAACTCTTGCTCATGTGATTCATCAGGTGGACCTGGCTGGTATATATATGGATAAGGATATTGTGAAGTCTAAACTGGAATTGGCTGAAGTTAAGCAGAATATTAAAATGGTAATTGAGGAGATAAGAAATACAATTTTTGATCTCCGGCCCATGTCTTTTGATGATTTAGGAATTGAGGAAACGATCCAGAGATATATTCAATATGTAAATAAAGATCATTCCTTTAAGATACATACAGAAATCGGGAATATTGATACATCTTACTATATTATCATGGCGAATATATATAGAATTATACAGGAGTGTATTTCTAATGCTATTAAGCATTCCGGCGGTGATGAAATATATTTAAGATGCTGCTCAGAAAATAAAACATGTTATATTGATATATCGGATAATGGAAAAGGATTTGTTGACGGAAAAAGTGGAGAGGATGGTCAGAAACATTTCGGTCTTTCCGTGATGAAAGAGAGAGTCATGATTCTGGGTGGAGAAATTACTATTTCTTCAGAAATAGATAAGGGTACAAAAATTTCAATTGTGATTCCTCTAAAATAGTTTTTGATACAATAAGTTAAAACAGGCAGTGCTAAAAGAAAATTTCTTTGTTTCAGGATTGTTGGTTATTCTGTAATAGATAATCGGAGGTAATGAAGTGTTTTGTAAAAAGGTAGGATTGAGTAAGGATGATGTTTTCGTGATCTTTAAGAGAATAGCGTAGCTAGAGGTTATGCATCGGTATTTTTCCGAAAAGGGAGCATAGTTATGAGTATAAGGGTGATGTTAGCTGATGACCATATCTTAATGAGGGAAGGCATTAGACATTTATTGGAGTGTGATAGTTCCATTGAAATAGTAGGTGAGGTAAGTAATGGTGAGCAGTGTATAGAAGCAATCTATAAAGCAAAACCACATGTTTTGCTTTTGGATATTAACATGCCTATAAAAAATGGCATAGAGGTTCTTCAAGAAATACGCAGCAAAAAGCTGAATGTTAAGGTTTTAATCTTGACTGTTCATAATGAGATTGAGTATTTATTAAAAGCTATGGATATAGGTGTTGATGGGTATATATTAAAGGAGTCAGAATTCTCTGAACTGAAAAGAGCTATTAATGCTGTTATGGCTGATGAGACATATATTCAGCCCAATCTGATACCTATTTTAAATAGCAGAATGATTTCTCGAGATAAAGATAAGGATAAGATAGATGAACTTACAAAGAGAGAATTGGAGGTTTTGATCGAGGTTGCCAACGGAAAACTTAATAAGGAAATTGCCAATGAGTTAAAGATTAGTGAGAGGACAGTTAAAAATCATATATCTAATATTTTTAAAAAGATAGATGTAAATGATAGGACGCAGGCCGCAGTATTTGCAATTAAGAATGATTTAATTAAGTTATTTTAAGTGTTCCAGAGAATAGGAGAATGTTTCACGTGAAACATTCTCCTATTTTAAATTAGAAAACACAAGATAATGTTTCACGTGAAACATTTTGACACAAGATTTTGTGATAAAATGTGTGAAACATCTGGATATAGAATGTGAAACATTCTATAATGGCAGAAGGACTCTCTGGTGAGTATGTAATTGTAGTTTTGTTCGAATAGTTTTAAAAATTTGCCAGGAGAAAAGGTGAAAAAATGATAGCACTCTTAAACCCATTTGCTTGCAGGTCTGATAAAAGACACTTTAGCTTACAACAAAAAGCACCAATATTACAAAAATACTGGTTAGTCAACCTACTTTGAACAAAGGGTTTGAATCATGTGAGCAAATAAAATTGCAGCATGGAATATGAAAAGTTGACAAGTGAAGGCTTGAAAAATTAAGATTACTATAGAAATTAATTACCCGCTATGTCGCGGAGCAGGTCTTGCGGGCCGAAATTCTTTTAATTTCTGCCTGGCCTCCAACCTCAGAAAAGAAATAAAAATGGAGTTTTTATCTTTTTACTTTGCCAGTAATAGCCCCTTACAGGGGCGGGGCAAGCCACCGAATGAGCCGAGACTTCATTAGATATAATAAGGTTCTTAAGAAAATATTTGTAAAAATGAAAACCATATCCCTGGTTTAAAAAGGCTTTCTTGGAAAAACTTTACTAAGGAACAGACCATAAAAACTAAAGGCTTGATAAATGAAATTACTCATCAGTTGTAGACAAACCCAAGGATAAATTATTTCCTTTCTGGACTTTCTTTGCAGAAATTAAAATATGTAGAAAATGTATTTTGATAATGCAGATTATAAACAAATGGGCTTTGTGGAAAGAAAAAGTCATATATGTTTCATATGAAACATGGTAGAACTTAGAATTTTAAATAAAATTTCAGCCTTTCCAATATACATTCAAAAAACTTCAAATTACCTATAGCTATATATCTCCATTAGTGATATAATGGAAAAGCACTACAAAAAAGCTACGAAATGAGAAAGGTATACAAATCTATGGGAAGAATTATTGCAGTCGCAAATCAAAAGGGTGGCGTGGGAAAGACAACGACATCGATCAATCTGTCAGCTGCGCTGGCAGCAAAAGATAAGAAGGTTTTGGTGATTGATACAGATCCACAGGGGAATACCACCAGCGGATTTGGCATTGATAAGAATAACCTGGAGGAAACCATCTATGAATTGATTCTGGAGGAATGCACAATTAACGACTGCATTATAACAGATGTCATTCCTAATGTATCTGTTATACCTTCCAATGTAAACTTAGCGGCTGCAGAGATAGAATTGATTGGTGTGGATCGTAAGGAGTTTATTCTGAGAAATGCAGTGGATTTTGTAGTGGATAAATACGACTACATTATTATTGATTGCCCACCTTCATTGAATATGCTCACCATCAATTCCATGACCACGGCTGATTCAGTGTTGGTTCCTATTCAATGTGAATATTATGCGCTGGAAGGACTCAGCCAGTTGATTCATACAATAAATCTGGTAAAGGAGAGGCTGAATCCGGAGTTGGAAATGGAAGGAGTAATTTTTACTATGTACGATTCCCGTACAAACTTGTCTACACAGGTAGTGGAAAATGTCAGGAGCAACTTGACACAGTACATATTTAAAACACTTATTCCCAGAAATATTCGCCTGGCAGAAGCTCCAAGCTATGGACAACCTATTACTGTATATGATCCAAAATCAGCCGGAGCAGAAGCATATATTGATTTGGCTGAAGAATTGATTCGTAAAAATTCGGAACAATAAAATAACATATTCCCGGAATGTACACTGAACAAAAGCAGGCCGCCGAAGCGGCATGATTATGTTCAAGAGTCCTGTGTACAGGAAGGGGATATACGGAACTCTAAGACAGTATATCCCCGGAATGTGCACTGAACAAAAGCAGGCCGCCGAAGCGGCATGATTATGTTCAAGAGTCCTGTGCACAGGAAGGGGATATACGGAACTCTAATAAGAAAGGAATGAAGCTATGGCAGCATCGCGAGGATTGGGTAAAGGTTTGGATGTAATGATTCCAAATATTGTCGGGGAAACAAAAGTTAAAAAGCAGAGAGAAGCAGTAAAGGAAGAATCTCCGGAAACCACTATAGCAATAACAAAAGTGGAACCAAACAGAAAACAGCCCCGCAAATTTTTTGATGAGGACAAGCTTCAGGAATTGGCGGACTCTATCAAACAGTTTGGTCTGTTACAACCTATTCTGGTACAGGATAGAAAAGATTACTATGAAATAATTGCAGGTGAAAGGAGATGGAGAGCTGCCAGACTTGCCGGACTTAAAGAAGTGCCGGTTATCATTAAGAATTATTCGGATCAGGAGATCGTGGAGATTGCACTGATCGAAAATATCCAGAGAGAGGACTTAAATCCCATTGAGGAAGCACAGGCTTATAAGCGCCTTCTGGAAGAATTTAATCTGAAACAGGATGAAGTAGCAGAAAGAGTGTCCAAGAGTCGGGCGGCAGTAACCAATTCAATCCGTCTGTTGAAGCTGGGGGATAGGGTACAGCAGATGGTTATTGATGATATGATAAGTACCGGCCATGCCCGGGCTCTTTTGGCTGTGGAAGATGAGGAGGAACAGTATAATCTGGCTCAGAAGATTTTTGACGAAAAACTCAGTGTCAGAGATATTGAAAAGATGGTGAAGAACCTTCACAAACCTGTCAAGGTAAAGAAATTGGACGACAAAGCATTACAGGCAATATATCTGGACATTGAGGATAAGTTAAAACAAAAGCTGAGTACCAAGGTAGCAGTCACTTCCAAAGGTGAGGGAACGGGAAAAATAGAGATCGAATTTTATAGTCATGAAGATCTGGAACGGATTCTGGAGATGATTGGAAAACAAGGTTAAATTTATGGAAAGTTTGAATGCTGTACTTTCAAATACTGATTGACGCAATAACACAGGCACGGCTCATGTTATGCAGAAATATGGTAATTTTGGAATCGGCGTTTCAAATACTGATTGGCGCTATATCACAGTCTGGGACTGTGATATGCTGGGAAGAGGAAAATATGAACAACACAGGATACAGCGAATTACTAAATACCATTGGTTTGGGCAATATAGATATAGGATATTTCTTTATTGGTTTAGCGGTGTTATTAGTCATATTACTAATACTTGTAATCTGTCTGATTGTGAAGACACAGAAGCTGAAGCGACGTCTGGATAAATTTGTTCTGGGTAAGGATGGCGTCAGCTTGGAACAGGATATCATCGCTCTTTTTGAAGATAATAAATTTCTTAAAATCAATACAGATAAGAATAAAGCGGATATTCGTACTTTATATAAACGTATGGAGACTGCCTATCAAAAAATGGGCCTGGTCAAATATGACGCCTTCCAGCAAATGGGCGGAAAATTGAGTTTCAGCCTGGCTCTGCTCAATGAAAATAACGATGGATTTATCATTAATTCCGTTCATAGTACGGATGGATGTTATTCTTATACAAAAGAAATAATCTCAGGTGAATGTTCTATTACTTTAGGAAAAGAAGAACAAAAAGCATTATCCATTGCCATGGGTGAGGATAAGAAGTAAAACCACAGCATCGCAGGCCAGCCTGCAATATGTAGGTAGGGGTAAAAATGATTGTCAGAAAAGTAGAGGAATTGGTAGGAAACGAAGTTTTAGCCAGAGATCTGACTACCTGGGATTATCAGACTATTTTGCCGGAAGAGGCAGTTATCCGTGTGGATTATATTGAAAAGCTGAAAGAATTGGGAATCAAGGAGGTATGCATCCATGAGGAGGAAGAGAGTCATGAATGCCTGATTCTTAAGACAGATATAGAGCATTCAGCTAAGAAAAAAGTAAAAGAGATCCTTGAAAAACACACTTACAAACACAATGGAAATCTGGTGGAACTGAGTAAAACAGCAGACAATATTATCAGCAATATATTGGAGAAGGATCAAGTAATTGAAAGGGTATATGATATCAAACAGAGGAATGCGGATATATATGAGCATTCTATCAGCATCTGTTCTTTAGCTATTTTAACGGCGCTGAAAATGGAACTTCCATCTGAAAAGATTCATGACATCGGTGTGGCCTGTTTGCTTCACGATATTGGTCTGCGGTATCTGCCCCATGATCTTTTCAATAAGAACTTAGATGAGTTGTCTGAATACGAAATAGCAGAATATAAAAAGCACCCGATATACGGGTATTCCGCATTGAAGGATGAAAATTGGCTGTCAGAAGCCAGTAAGTTAATCATTTTACTTCATCATGAAAGGATAAACGGATCAGGCTATCCTCTTAAAACGAAAGATATTCCTCTGGAATGCCTGATTGTAAGCGTCTGCGATGTCTTTGACGAGATGATATGCGGTATCAACTGTAAGAGGATTAAAGTACATGAAGCTATTGAATTTTTGAAATTTTATAAAGATAAAAAATTTGATGGAAGAGTGGTGGATGTATTTTTGAATTTTACTGCCGTATATCCAGTGGGCACCCATGTGCTCACCAGCGAGGGGGAGATTGGCGTGGTTGTGGGTCAAAATAAGGATTTTCAGGATCGCCCTATACTGCGGATTATTCAAAATAGAGACGGCAGCAAGGTGAAAAAAGAGATTATCAAGAACCTGGTAAAGGTTCAGAATCTTTTTATAGAGAAAGTAATAGGTTGAAGGGAAAGGAGATAGGTATTATGATAGACATTAAATTTCTTAGAGAAAATCCTGAAATTGTGAAAGAAAATATTCGTAAAAAATTTCAGGATGAGAAGCTGCCTCTGGTGGATGAGGTAATTGCGTTGGATGCGGAGAACAGGAAAACCCAACAGGAAGGTGATGATCTGAGAGCAAAGCGCAACAAGCTTTCCAAAGAAATCGGCGCATTGATGTCCCAGGGAAAAAAGGAAGAGGCCGAGGCGAAAAAAGCCGAGGTGGCTGCAGGGGCAAAACGTCTGGCGGAACTGGAAACACTTAAAGAAGAATTGCAGGAAAAAGTCACCAAGATTATGATGGTGATCCCTAATATTATAGATGTTTCTGTTCCCGTGGGCAAGGACGACAGCGAAAATGTGGAAATTCAGAAATATGGCGAACCAATAGTGCCTGATTTTGAGGTTCCTTATCATGCCGATATATTGAACAGCATTAACGGCCTGGACAAAGAGTCCGCAGGGCGCACCAGCGGCAATGGTTTTTACTATTTGATGGGTGACGCGGCTCGGATACATTCCGCAATGATTAGCTATGCCAGGGATTTTATGATTGACAAAGGTTTCACCTATTGCATACCTCCCTTTATGATTCGCAGCAATGTAGTGAATGGCGTTATGAGCTTTGCTGAGATGGAAGCAATGATGTACAAGATAGAAAATGAAGATTTGTTCCTGATCGGTACATCCGAACATTCTATGATTGGAAAATTTAAGGGTGAAATGATACAGAAAAAAGATCTGCCCATTACCATGACTTCCTATTCTCCCTGTTTTCGCAAGGAGGTTGGTTCCCATGGTATCGAGGAGAGAGGCGTGTACAGGGTACATCAGTTTGAAAAGCAGGAGATGGTAGTGCTGTGTGAGCCGGAAGACTCTATGGATTGGTATAACAAAATGTGGAGTTATACGGTGGAGTTTTTCCGCAGCCTGGATATTCCTGTGCGTACATTGGAGTGCTGCAGCGGTGATCTGGCAGATTTAAAAGTGAAGTCCTGTGATATAGAAGCTTGGAGTCCCAGGCAGCAGAAATATTTTGAGGTGGGTTCCTGTTCTACTTTGGGCGACGCTCAAGCCAGACGTCTGGGTATCCGCACAAAAGGCGAGAGCGGCAACTATTATATACACACTTTGAATAATACGGTTTTGGCAACTCCCAGAGGATTGATTGCGTTTTTGGAAAACAATGTGCAGGAGGACGGCAGTATTAAGATTCCTCAAGCACTGCGCATGTACATGGGAGGTAAAGAGGTAATTTATCCTAAGGGAAAATAGATTAAAACAGACAGCAGGAAAGAAGGTGAAACCTTTGCATAGATTCATGAGGGCCATAGGATTCAGTGAATATACGGATCGAAATAAATTAAAGGAACTGCTGAAAAAGGTAATCCTTACAGCCGATCAACGGGCTTATACCATTAACGACGAAGATATAATGCTGGGTGAATTTAGCAAAGGTTTTGCTGAAAATATGGGCATTACAGTCTGTGGTGAATTTGACGAGGAAGACAAATTCACATATGAATATTATTATCCTTATCTTAGGGGCAGAGGCATTACCAGTCTGGAGGATGTCTCTGTGGAGCGTCATGCCTCCAGGGAATCCTATGCGGGCGTGTGTGACGATATCAAGGTAGGTATTTCTTTGATTTTCTATCTGCAGAACAGGATTCCCTATGTGAAGGCCCATTTTTGTGGGGAGCTTCCCATCCGGGGAACCAGCCTGACCCTGTCTGGTCTGTCCACCCAGGGCAGTATATTGCTGCCCATTGAAAAGGATGAAGAGCAGAAACAGCGGATCAGACAGGATTCCGCCAATCGCACTAACCTGATTGCCGCTGCCCGCAAAGGGGATGAAGATGCCATAGAGATGCTGACCATGGAAGATATGGATATGTACAGTACTATATCTAAAAAGATACAGAAGGAAGACGTATTCAGTATTGTGGACACTTACTTTATGCCCTACGGTGTGGAGTGTGACCATTATTCCGTGCTGGGCGAGATTATGGAGTACAGTAAGGTCCGGAACAATATCACAGGTGAAGAAATTTTTTTATTAAAAATTTGCTGTAATGAATTGACATTTGATGTCGCAATCAATATAATAGATATGTTGGGAGAACCCCGGGTAGGAAGAAGGTTTAAGGGAACTATCTGGCTGCAGGGATTTATCAATTTTCCCGATTATACGGAATAGTAACGCCAAGTGCAACATCAACAATCTCATAGCTGAATGACTTGCTTATGAGCAAGTTTTTCATACAAGTCCTCGTAGCTCAGTTGGATAGAGCACACGCCTCCTAAGCGTGGGGTCGGACGTTCAAGTCGTCTCGGGGACGCTGGAAAGCATTGAAAACACTGGATTTTTCAATGCTTTCCTTTTTTGCCCCAACAAGAAACTCAAAATCAGAGGACTCGATTTTTTGAATATTTATTATCAGCCGTGTTGCTAATAGGGAATCGAACAATAAATTTCACTTTCAGAGCTGATGCTAATAGTCTGCTAATTGCAAAATTAGCAGGTTTTAGCTGCTAATAGCGTTTTGTTTCAGTGCTTTTGTCAGCACGGCAACCAGTTCCGGTGATTGTTCCAATGCTGAGATTAAGTTTGCCAGGTCTGAGTTTCCATCTTCAGGCGGTGTTACATCCTTCAATGGATTAACGGAATTTTTAGCGTAGAAGGTTGCCTCAAACTTTTGAGCATTTACCTTTCTGTCCTCATCCAGTATATGTGCATATACATCTGTAATCATATCAATCTGTGAATGACCTGTATCTCCCTGAGTCGCCTTTAAGTCGCCGTGATTGAGCTTCAGCTTATAAGTCGTGCTTGAGTGGCGCAGGGAGTGGAATACAACATAAGGCAGTCCTGCCTTCTCCCGCAGTTTTGAGAACTCTTTTTCCATGATACGGTTTTCCACAGGTCTTCCGTTCGGAAGCGTCAGCACAAGGTTATAATCGTAAAAATCCTGTCCTAAATATTCCTTATACTGATCCTGGATCTGTTTCCACTCTCGCAGTATGTAGGCAACTGTTTTAGGAATCCACACTTTTCTGATACTGGATTCAGTTTTGGGCTTTTTCAGAACAAGGTTAGTATGGGTATTCGACATTAAGGTAGGAAAAATAAACATGATGTCCTTGTCGTCTAACTGTTGCCGTGCTTCCCTTGATACGCGGGCAAGTTCCTGCTCAATCCAAAGGTGGGAATCATCATTTGCAATATCTTCATCTGAAATATGTACCTTATCCCATGTCAGCCCACAAATTTCTCCATAACGCATGGAACATGCGAAAGCAAGATTCATTGCGACATAAAGTTTCATGTCATCACATTCATCCAGTGCCTTCCGAATCATATCTGCCGTCCATATATCACGCTTTTTGTAATTCGTTTTGGGCTTGTTAGCATGGGGAAACGGGTTTCTTGCGATAATCTCCCATTTTACTGCCTGCTCGAATGCACATCTGAGTATCTTATGGATACTATGAATAGTGCCAGGAGTAAGGTATTCAGTCTGCGGTTTTCTGTTTTTCTTTGCAACAGGTTTTGTTTTCTGCAGCCTGACATAGAACTCATCCACATACTTCGGGGTAATGTCCTGAACCGCCACGTCACCGATTGCAGGATTGATATAATTTGCAATCAGGGAGCAGTTGGACTCATATGTTGACAATGCCCAGTGCGATGTACCATAGATTTTTACAAAGTCCCGTAAAAATTCCTTTACAGTTAATTCTTGTGGAGGAATAAAAGTGCCGTTGCCCTGCTGGTTCTCAATTTCCGCCTTTCTCCGTTTTGCTTCAGAGTAGTCCTGACAGGTTTCCCATTTCTGGTGTTTCTCCCCTTTCTCATCTGTATAATAGTAAACTACCGAGTATTTGCTTTTCCTCTTGATAATAGATGCCATTTGTCTCTCCTTCTACCCTTACAACAGGTTGTTAAGCCAGTTGTCAAAAGATGCCTTGGAGATCCTGATCGTCCGTCCGAGCCGTACCACTTTGAAATCCGGCTGCCTGCAAAGCTCATATGCCTTGCTTTTACTGATCTGCAGGATTTCTGCAATCTCAAGGACGGAATAGGTTTTCTTATCTTTGTTTTCCTGGCTGCAACAGCATCCTGCTTCAGGGATTTTGTATTCATCGACTGCCATAAGGACTCCTTTCCTTGTGCAGTCTGCCAAGAATCCAGCAAATAGCTCTCTGTTAAAGGCAATTATACAGTAGAAAATGGTGCTGCACAATATAAAAAATATAATAAAATGTCTGTTAAGAGTATCATAAAAAGTTTACACATACCTTCCATCACCGTCTCCTGCGCCCTCCCCGGCCGCGTTGCCTGGCTGCACTGTGTGCAATTCAATCCGGACGGGTGGCTGACTGTAACCAGGGAGCCACCCACCAGAACCCATATACATGATGGTGTATGTTCTTCAGTTGTCAAAGAACGGAGGACCAGCCACGATAAAAAGCTGATCTATGAAATAAAGATACGGTAAGTGGCAAAAACTTGAAAAATTTTTGAAAAAAATGAAAAAAATTTTTCCGGGTGCAAAAATCGGGAAACAGATGCGGTATATATAGTATATTCAAGTTGACATGATACAAGATATTGTGTTAAGATAGATCCGTAATTGATTTTTATGCGAAACCTGTATACGGGGAACGGGGACAGGCAGGACATACCCGATATGTCCGCACCCTCCGGGGCAACCGGCAGGTTCCGGCTCCTTTTTTGGGAGAACCGGGGCATACGCTGTTTATGATTGTAAGGAAGGGAGGATGTACTATGAAAGCGGCGCCCTGTATCCGGCGAACATGTACGGGTACGAGTGCGGCGCAGCAAAAAAGCTGGTGTCCCTGCTTCTGGCGGAGCAGGAGGAACAGGATATCACCTTCCTTTTAGCGGAAGCGCAGGAAGAACTGGGCATCAGCCTTTCCCCGAAACAGGAGGAGGGCGTCAGGAAGGCGTTCCGCCATCCGGTCAGCATCATCACCGGCGGCCCCGGGACGGGAAAGACAACCGTACAGAAAGTACTGCTCTATGTGCATGGGAAACTGGGCAGCGGCAGCGTGCTGCTGACCGCGCCCACGGGAAGGGCGAGCCGCAGGATGGCGGAGAGCACAGGACGGCAGGAAGCCATGACCATGCACAGCGCCCTGGGGCTGACCAGCGACGAGGACAGCGAGGAAACAGAGGGAATGCTGGAGGCAGATTTTATCATAGCGGACGAGTTCACCATGTCCGACATGAGGCTGTCATACATCTTCTTTGACCATATCCGGACGGGGAGCCGCCTGGTGCTGGTAGGGGATGTGGACCAGCTCCCCAGCGTAGGCCCCGGAAATGTGTTCCGCGAGCTGGTGCAGTGCGGCATCATCCCGGTGACGGTGCTTGACACGATCTTCCGCCAGGCGGAGGGCAGCCGCATCATCACCAACGCGAAGCGGATGCAGGAAAATGACGCGGCGTTGGATTACGGGGCAGGCTTTTCCTTTATCCCTGCAAAGAGCGCAGAGGAGGCTGCAGACAAGGTGCAGGAGCTGTACCGTGCTGCAGGTGATCCGGGAGCATGAAAGGCAGGAGGCGCCTCACACAGATATGG
>ERZ779637.165-NODE-165-length-48426-cov-6.130760_pt1 | contig 48426 bp, 45 predicted proteins | sample MGYA00514196_ERZ779637 | MGnify/ENA primary metagenome ERZ779637 (study PRJEB29562, sample SAMEA4376700) | mouse gut metagenome | isolation source: Cecum | study: EMG produced TPA metagenomics assembly of the A DSS colitis mouse model was used to assess the...
TACGATATGATTCTGTATACGACGGTCTCCGGGCAGCCTTATCTGTTTTCCGTACATACTGCCGCAAAAAATGCGCTAGGCGCCAATCTCACCAAGGAGCAGATTAAAGAACTGACTAAAACGGTGAAACCGATTGGTACATGTTCACAGGACGGGAACAATATTGTCGTGACGGTAACAGGCGGAATGGGTAAAAAGGTGAATCCTGAAAAACTGGCGGCAAATGTAACGGAAGGATTAGCCGGATTGACAAATTTTCTTCGTGAAAAAGGATTTACCCCCTGCTGCAGTATCTGCGGAAAGGAAGAAGCGGTTACAGGCCATAAATCGGAAGGCGCTTATTATCATCTGTGTGAGGAATGTGAGGTATCCATGCGCAAGAATATTGCCACTATGAAGCAGCCCAGGCAGGAGAATGTTGTCGGCGGCGTTATCGGAGCGCTGTTAGGTTCTCTGGTAGGCGTTTTGTGTATCGTGGTATTGAGTCAGCTGGGATATGTGGCGGCGCTGTCAGGAGCGGTTATGGCAGTAGGCGTGCTGAAGGGTTATGAACTGCTGGGCGGTAAAGTGACGAAAAAGGGCGTTGTAATATGCGTTGTGATTATGCTGGTTATGGCCTATATGGGAGACCGGTTGAATTGGGCGATTTTGCTTTACAGGGAAGGCGGCGGCGCCGACATAGGTCTTAATGTGTTTGAATGTTTCAGGATCGTTCCACAGGCGCTTTCAGAAGGCGTTATCAGAAAAGAAGTTTACATATTTGATATATTACTGCTTTATGTATTTTTGCTGCTTGGTGCAGTTCCAACGATCCGCGGTAAGCTTAAGGCAAAGCAGGACGAAGGACGTATGGTGAAATTAGGTTCTGCAGACGGAATGGGCGGAAGTATGCAATAGCGATAGGATATTGGTCGCATATAATTGAACCTGTCCGTCAGGATTAAAAAATCAATTAATAACGTAAAAAAGAACCATAATCCCGGAGGATCATGGTTCTTTTTAAGTAAAATCAGTTTTTACAGCGGTCAAACTGATTGTTAAATGCGTAGAAGTTCTTAGAGTCCAAGCTGTCCTGTGTAATGCGGAGGGCTTCACCGAAACGCTGGAAGTGTACGACTTCGCGCTGGCGGAGGAAGCGGATAGGAGCGCAGACATCGGGATCTTTTACGAGACGGAGAATATTGTCATAGGTGGTTCTGGCTTTTTGTTCTGCCGCCATATCCTCAAATAAATCTGTAATCGTATCTCCCTTACTCTGGAATTCACATGCATTAAAGGGGATTCCCCCTGCGGCCTGCGGCCAGAGAGCCATGGTGTGATCTACATAATATGGAGCAAACCCCTGTTTTTCTATTTCTTCCATGGAAAGGTTTTTGGTAAGCTGATATACGATGGCGCCGATCATTTCGAAGTGCGCAAGTTCTTCGGTTCCGATATCCGTAAGCAGTCCCGATATTTTCCGGTCCGGCATGGTATAACGTTGGGAAAGATAACGCATGGAAGCGGCAAGTTCACCGTCGGGGCCGCCGTACTGGGTAATAATTATTTTTGCAATTTCTGCGTTGGGGGTTTTAATATTTACAGGAAACTGTAACCGTTTTTCATAATTCCACATAGACTAACATACTCCTTCCCACGGAGCGGGAGCAAGACCCCATCTCCATTCTTTGTGACAACCCTCTGCGGTATCCAGAGTCAGAGGATAATATTTTGCAGCAAACTCACGCATCATGCCCTGTTGAATATGAGAGTAGTGATTAAAATATTCCATAGCTTCTCTGTCATAAGGATGCGTATCCAGATAAAGCGTCAGATCAACCAGCAGAAATCCTACGGTTCCTATATCAAAAAGCATTCGTTCCTGTTCATTTTTGGACTGATAACTCATGATACACATCTCCTTCCTGTAAACGGTTTGTTCAGTTCCGGAAAAATGGTTCCGATTCTGAAGGCTTCTTCCAGATTATCATAGATTTTACTCATATGCTGCCAGGGAACGTATGCCATGGCGATTGGATAGCGGTCAAAGTATTCGTCAAAATTATAATCCTGCATGAAATTCCTTTCATAAATGTTAAGTTGTTTTAATAATATAGTATGTTAATGAATTTATCCGGTGAAAGAATTCTGTCATAACTTGACATGAAAGGAACAGCGAGCTATAATTTATTACAACAAAACATGAGAATCATTATCAACAACCTTGTGATATTTAAGAAAGACTGAAGGAAGATTATGAAGGATACATTCATAAGTGAGAAGAAGGGACATATGACGTTGTTTGAGGCACACAAAGGCGGAGAATATACAATACGGGGGTTATATGTGGAAGAGGCCGTTACCAGAAGGCTGCAGGCGCTGGGGCTGAACGAGGGTACGACAGTTACCGTATTGAACCGGAAAAGGCAGGGAGCTCTGATTATTCAGGTAAGAGGGACGCGGCTTGCGCTGGGGAGACATTTGTCTTCTAACATTGAAGTAAAAGAGAAAGAGCAGGGGGTATGTCAATGAAAAAGAGTATTCATGTCGCCTGCGTGGGCAATCCCAATTGCGGGAAAACTACATTATTTAACGCGCTGACAGGCTCACGTTTAAAGGTAGCTAACTGGCCGGGGGTAACCGTAGAAAAAATCGAGGGTAAGACTGAATATGAAGGGATGGAACTGACACTGGTGGATACGCCCGGAATCTACTCCCTGACATGTTATACCATTGAGGAAAAAGTGACAAGAAGCTGCGTCATGGATGACGACATAGATGTCATTATTAATATTGTGGACGCTTCATCGCTGGAACGTAACCTGTACCTTACCCTGCAGCTCTTAGAACTTGGAAAACCGGTGGTTCTTGCGCTGAATATGATGGATATTGTGAAAGAAAGAGGCTGGGAGATCGATATGCACCGTCTTCCCGAAATGCTTGGTGATATTCCGGTGGTGCCGGTGTCGGCGGCAAAGCGTACGGGACTTGATATTTTACTTCATGCCGTTGTGCATCATTATGAAGAGGGCATGGATCAGCTGGTTCTTACATATCCGGAGGAGATAGAAGATAAAATTGCCAAACTGGAGGTTATGATGCAGGCGCATTATCCTGCACATTCTTCCGTGCGCTGGCACGCTGTCAAGCTTTTGGAGGACGATGAAGAGGTAAGGGAAGAGCATCCCATTCAGACGGCAAATATTGTAGAGCGAAGCTATGAGAAAGAAATTATACAATGCAAGTATTCCTATATAGAAAAAATAGTTCATGAGGTCGTGTTTCACAAAAACAAAAAGGCGGCGAGTACGGACAAAGCCGACCGGCTGCTGACTCATGAGTGGCTGGGAATACCGGCTTTTTTGCTGATCATGTGTTTTGTGTTTTTCCTGACTTTTTTTGTAGGCGATTTTCTGAAAGGTTATTTTGAAATCGGACTTTCCTGGTTTTCGGATCAGATCATGAACGTTTTAACGGCAATCCATGTGGCGGACTGGATGAAATCCCTGGTGGTGGACGGGATTCTTGCCGGAGTAGGAGGAATTTTAACTTTTATTCCCAACATTTTCATTTTGTTTCTGGCGCTTGCAATTTTGGAAGACAGCGGCTATATGGCCAGGGTCGCCTATGTGATGGATTCCGTGATGGGAAGGGTGGGACTGTCCGGCAAGGCGTTTCTACCGATGATCCTGGGATTCGGATGCACGGTTCCCGCGATTATGGCCACAAGAGCCCTTGAAACGGAACACGACCGGAGAAAAACCATGCTGATTACGCCTTTTATGTCCTGTTCCGCAAGGCTTCCCATATATGTATTGTTTTCGGGGATGTTTTTCGGAAGGTATGCGGGGCTGGCGGCATTTTCCATGTATCTGATCGGAATGGTCATTGCCATTATAACGGCGTTAATAGTAAACCGCCTGGAAAAGGGACGTAAAAATGATTCGCTTTTGATAGAGCTTCCGGAATATAAACGGCCAAATCCCAGAACGATTCGGATATACGTGTGGAATAAGCTGAAGGATTACCTGTCAAAAGCAGGCACGACAATTTTTATTGCATCGATTATCATCTGGTTTATTTTAAATTTCGGCATGCACGGTATGGTGGAGGATGCATCGGAGAGTTTCGGAGCGGGTGTCGGACGTCTGTTGGTGCCGGTTCTTGCTCCCGCGGGACTTGGCATGTGGCAGATTGCGGTGGCGTTGATTTCCGGGATTTCGGCGAAGGAAGTGGTGGTTACCAGTTTTTCCGTTCTGTTCGGAGTGACCAATGCCAGTTCGGCGGCAGGAATGGAAACGATTATTGCCAATGTACGGGCGGTTAATCCCTCCTTCGGCGCGCTGAATGCGTTTTGTATGATGCTGTTCTGCCTTTTATATGTTCCCTGTATTGCAACGGTGGCAACTATTAAGAAAGAAAGCGGATCGTGGAAATTTACGGCAGGCATGATCGCATTCCAGATCGGTCTTGCGTGGCTGGTATCTACGGCGGTTTATCAGGCAGGCAGTCTTTTTCTTTAAAAAAACTTGATTTCCCTTCGGGTTTGTGCAAAAATAGTACATGTCCGAAGGGAATATTTTATAAAAGAATCCATAAACGATGCAGAAAGGCAGGCTTATGAGAGGAATAGAGACGCAGGTAAGGAAAACCAGACGGCGGATTTTTAAAGAAATTGCCGAACTGGCATATCATTCTGATAACTTAATTGATGATATGGAGGCATTGCCTTATAAAATAGTGAATTATGATGAAGCCGTGTATAACGACAGCGTTTACAGAGAAAGGGCCATTGTCAGGGAACGTATGCGGCTTGCCATGGGGATGTCCTTAAGGCCGGAAAACCGTCCGTCCCATCTGACGCAGGGACTTGAGGAAAGCAATATTTCCGAGAAATATTATGAGCCGCCTCTGATGCAGGTAATTCCGTCAGCATGCAATTCCTGTCCGGTGAATCGGTATGAGGTGACTAATAAATGTATGGGCTGCGTGGCGCATCCCTGCCGGGAAGTATGCCCAAGGGGCGCTATTTCCATGATAAACGGCAAGTCCTATATTGATCAGGAAAAGTGTATTAAGTGCGGAAAATGTAAAGCAGTCTGCCCTTATGACGCGATTTCCCATCAGGTGCGTCCGTGTGCGGCGGCCTGCGGTGTGGGTGCGATTAAGAGCGACAGCCATGGAAGAGCCGTAATTGATAACGATTTATGCGTTTCCTGCGGGCAGTGTATGGTGAGCTGTCCTTTTGGAGCCATAGCGGATAAATCCCAGATTTTTCAGCTGATACGGGCCATGCAGTCCGGAAAAAAGATTATAGCCCAGGTGGCGCCTGCCTTTGCGGGACAGTTTGGCCCCAAGGTTTCGGCGGACATGTTAAAGACGGCCCTGAAAGAATTAGGCTTTGCGGACGTATATGAAACGGCTATCGGCGCGGATCTTGGAGCCATTGCGGAAGCGGAGCACTATGTTAAAGAAGTGGCAAGCGGAAACCAGCCGTTCAGCTTAACTTCCTGCTGCCCTTCCTGGTCCATGCTGGCAAAGAAGTTCTTTCCGGAGACTTTGGATAAGATTTCCAATGAGCTTACCCCTATGGTGGCGACTGCCAGAATTATCAAGAAGGAGCATCCGGATGCAGGCGTGGTGTTTATCGGTCCCTGTGCGTCAAAGAAGCTGGAAGCTTCCAGACGCAGCGTGCGTTCCGATGTGGATTTTGTAATTACTTTTGAAGAATTAACCGGCATGTTTGAGGCGCGGGGAATTCTTCTGGATGAAATACAGGCAATGGATGAGATGCGGGACGCTACGGCGGCCGGCCGAGGCTACGGCGTTGCGGGAGGCGTTGCCAGCGCTATCGAGGCATGCGTGAGAGAGTACTATCCCGATGTGGATGTGCATATCGAACATGCGGAGAGTCTTTCTGAGTGTAAAAAGATTCTGATGCTTGCCAAGGCAGGCAAGAAAAACGGATGTCTGATTGAGGGAATGGCTTGTCCCGGAGGCTGTATTGCAGGCGCCGGAACCAATATTGCGTTAAATCAGGCGGCAAAAGAACTGCAGAAATTTAAAGAAGAAGCGGCTAAGAAAGTACCCGATATGCCGACGGAATGAAAGGAACAATAAGAATGAAAATCAGAACCAGATATGCCCCAAGTCCCACGGGAAAAATGCATGTGGGAAATTTGCGCTCCGCGTTGTATGAATTTTTAATTGCCAGGCATGCGGGCGGCGATTTTATGCTGCGTATAGAAGATACGGATCAGGAAAGATTTGTGGAAGGCGCCACCGAAATTATTTACAGGACGCTTCAGACTGCGGGACTTATTCATGACGAAGGCCCGGATAAGGACGGCGGCTTCGGTCCTTACGTGCAGAGTGAGCGTATGCAAACCGGCATATATATGAAATATGCAAAAGAATTGGTTGACAAGGGCGAGGCATATTACTGTTTCTGCGATAAGGAACGTCTGGCTTCTCTGAAAACCGAAATTATGGAGGGAAAAGAGATTACCGTTTATGATAAGCATTGTCTTTCCCTGACCAGAGAAGAAGTGGAGAAAAACCTTGCGGAAGGGAAGCCTTATGTAATCCGTCAGAACAATCCCAGAGAGGGAGAGACGACCTTTCACGACGAATTGTATGGAGATATTACGGTAAAAAATGAAGAACTGGACGATATGATTCTGATTAAATCGGACGGTTATCCCACTTACAATTTTGCCAACGTGATCGACGATCACACCATGCACATTACGCATGTGGTGCGGGGCAATGAATATCTTTCCTCATCTCCAAAGTATACAAGGCTTTACGAAGCTTTCGGATGGGAGGTTCCTACGTATGTGCACCTGCCTCTGATTACCGATGAGAATCATAAAAAGCTCTCAAAAAGAAGCGGACATTCTTCTTTTGAGGACTTGACGGAACAGGGATTTTTGCCGGAAGCCGTCGTAAATTATATTGCGCTGCTTGGCTGGAGTCCGGAGGATAACCGTGAAATCTTTTCCCTGGATGAACTCATCCGGGACTTTGATTATCACAGAATCAGTAAATCGCCGGCCGTTTTTGATATGGTAAAGCTTCGGTGGATGAACGGCGAATACGTAAAGGCCATGGATTTTGATATTTTTTACGCGCAGGCGGAGCCGTATCTGAAGCAGACTCTGACGAAAGGGCAGGATCTGAAGAAGATTGCGCAGATGGTAAAGACCCGGATTGAGGTGTTTCCGGATATTCCGTCTCTGGTGGATTTTTTTGAAGAGCTTCCGGAGTATGACGCGGCAATGTACGCCCATAAAAAGATGAAGACGACAACGGAATCCGCCCTGGGGGTTTTAAAGGACGTGCTTCCCATTCTCACCGAACAGGAAGATTACAGCAATGACGCGCTTTATCAGGCATTGCTTAAATATGTGGAAGAGAAAGGCGTCAAAAACGGCTATGTTATGTGGCCAATCCGTACCGCCGTATCAGGGAAACAAATGACGCCGGCCGGTGCAACGGAGATCATGGAGATCCTTGGAAAAGAAGAATCTCTTGCAAGAATCCAAAAAGGAATTACACTTCTGGAACAGACACAATAAACATACTGCCATCCGGGCAGGATATGCGAGAACTGCCCGGATGACATATCATTTCCGATATACATTCTTTTTACTGAAATCTGATATATTCACAATAATTTCCACAATATTTTTCACACATTACCTGATTAGAAACACCAAATTTAACGAAAATAGGAGGCAAAAATTATCGAACTGAACAATTCCCAACAACAGGCCGCAGCGCACAGGGACGGCCCTATGCTTGTCCTTGCAGGTCCGGGTTCCGGCAAGACTTTTACGATTGTAAAAAGACTCCAAAATCTGATCCTGCAATACGGCGTACAGCCGGAAAAGATTCTGGTCATTACCTTTACAAAAGCCGCCGCACTGGAAATGAAAGAACGTTTTAACAAGATGATGGGTCATTCCCTGTATTCGGTCAGGTTCGGCACATTTCATGCGGTTTTCTATTATATTTTAAGACAAAGCAGCCGGAGTATGCCAAAGAATATTTTATCAGACGCAGATAAAGAGCGAATGCTGGAAAAAATATACGATATGTTTTCCCGGCAGTTTCCGGAAGTCTCACTGCCTCCGGAAGAGGAAATGATAAAAAATATAGGGAAGTATAAAAATACGGGAGAAGTCTTTGAAAATCTGTCGTGTCCGGATTTTCTGGAAAAGGAATATTTTCTGTGGATTTACCACGCTTATAATGAGATGCTTGTAAAGGAAGAAAAGCTGGATTTTGACGATATGGCCGGCCTTTGCCTGCGGTTGTTTACGGAGAAAAGAGAAGTTCTTAAGTTTTGGCAGGAACAATTTACATACATATTAATCGATGAGTTTCAGGATATTAATGAACCGCAATACAAAGCGGTGAAGCTGCTTGCCGGAAATAAACAAAATATTTTTGCGGTAGGAGACGACGATCAGTCGATTTACGGGTTTCGGGGGGCCAGTCCAAAGATCATGCAAAGTTTTGCCGGAGATTATCCGGATGCCAGGCAGATTTTTCTGACTGTCAATTACCGCAGCCAGGCTTCCATTGTGGAGGCTGCGGGAAAAGTTATTGCAGTAAATGAAAAGCGCGTTCCCAAGCAGATTCAATCGGGAAAACACGGGAAGGAGGAGGAAAACTCGGTTCTTCTAATGGAACTGGAAAGCCGGGAGGCAGAGCAGGAGCGTGTGGCAGAGCTGCTTTTGAATCGTAAAAAACAGGGGATTTTGTTTGAAAACCATGCGATTATCTGCCGCACTAATTTTGAACTGGAGGAATGGGCGCTTCTTTTTGAAAAGAAACAGATTCCTTTTTGGCGCAGGGAAAAGAGAAAAAGTGTGTTCGAGCATTTTTTAATGAAAGATATTGAAGCCTATCTGCGGATTGCTATGGGAGAAAGGAAAAGAAGTCTGTTTTTACGGATCATTAACAAGCCCGTCCGCTATATTGGGCGATCCTTTTTTACGCAGGAAGAAGTGACCTTTACAGAGTTAAAAAACGCGTGCGGACAGGATCAGGCAAAGATAAGTTCTATAGAACGGCTGGAAAGGGACTGTAAAAAACTTGAGAAAATGTCGCCGTTTCCGGCGATTTGCTATATTCGCAAAGGAATCGGTTACGACGCCTGCTGGAAAGAACTTGCCCGAGGAAGGAAAGACCGTGAGAAAGAGTACGAAAATCTGTTGGGATTTTTTTTGCGGCACGCAAAAGCGTATCATGGAAAGGAAGAATGGCTGAAGGCAGTCGATCGGCATAAAACGGAATTTGAACAAACGGAACAAAAGAAGAAAGAAGGGGTCAGCCTTCTTACCATGCACGGAGCCAAAGGACTGGAGTTTCCCTGCGTTATACTGCCGGATCTGAACGAAGGAGCGATACCCTCCAATAAAAATCAGGAAATGGAACTTATAGAAGAAGAGAGAAGAATGTTTTATGTGGCTATGACAAGAGCAAAGGAAGAATTGCAGATGTACTATGTGAACGGAGAAAACGAACGGAAAAAACCGCCCTCCCGTTTTTTACTGCCTCTGAGAGAGCGGCCGGATTCTTCCCGCTGTCAGAATGATAAATAATGTCATGTCAGGTTTCTTCGGAATCGACAATTTCGTCAAATTCAACGGAATCCAGATATTCGTCGAAAGCATCCGCAACCAGTTCGTATTCTTCATCGTCATCGATATAATCAAGAACCGGTTCGGCATTCACATCATTTTCATCTTCGGAATAACGATAAAACCAGACTTCACCGTCATCGTTTTCACCATGATCGTTGAGAGGAAGCAATACGATATAATCGCGTTCACTGACGGTTATAATGGTTACCACGGCGCAGGTGACGCTGGTTCCGTCCTCCAGATCAAGAGTTACGGTCATTTCTTCATCTTCGGGATTGCTGTTTTCTTCTGTTTTTCCCATAATCAAGTCCTTTCTGTAAAGGGTTTGGCGCTTGGCGCGTGCAAACCAGGTTAAACAGTTTTTATTAATTTTACTCTATTTTTAACAGGGATACAAGCTGAATTGTGTTGAAATTTCAGAAAACAGGTGGAAAAGGATGGATTATTTTGCCCGCATAGCGTATAATTTAACTCATATCACGAAAAAAAGTTTTGTACAGGGGAGAATTGTATGCAAAAAGATTTAAGAATCGGGGCAGGGAAGCCTTATCCGCCTGGAGTATCCAGAGATGAATCGGGAATCAATGTTTCCATGATCATTACTTCAGACAGAGAATGTGGAATGATTCTTTATGACGATAAAAAGAAAAAAATAGGAAGTATTCCTTTTTCCGGCGGTCCGCAGGCTGCCGGAATATCAAAAATGGGAGATTTGCACTTTACAAAAATATTTTGGGAAGGAAAGGAAACGCTGCTTTACCAGTTTTATGAGGACGAAAAGATTATATATGATCCGCATATGAAAGCGTGCCGGGGGCATGAACGGTTTGGCGTGGAGGTGGGACCGGAAGACCTTTTTGGGGAGTTGTCGCTTGCGGAATTTGACTGGGAAGAAGACAGATGCCCGGGTCTTTTGTATGAGGACAGCGTCATGTATTGTATGCATGTCCGGGGATTTACACGCCATCCTTCTTCCGGCGTCGCCGGAAGAGGAACATTCAGTGGGATAGAAGAAAAGCTTCCTTACCTGCAGGAACTGGGGATTACGACATTGGAGCTGCTTCCGGTTTATGAATGGGAAGAAAAAAGACGGGATACGAAAGCGGAAGCCGTTCATGGGACAGGCCGGGATACGGTAAATTACTGGGGATATGCGCAGGGCCTTTATTATATGCCAAGGAACGCCTATGCCATGTCCGGACGCGGAGACCGGGAATTTAAAAAGCTGGTGAAAGCGCTGCATAAAAGGAATATGGAAGTGATTCTTCAGTTTTATTTTCCGGGAAATGTAAAGCAGAGTGAAATCTTTGACATTTTGCGGTATTGGAAAATAGAATATCATGTGGACGGTTTTCATTTGAAGGGAGATCATCTTCCGTTGTTTTTGCTGGCACAGGAACCGGGATTTGCAGATACAAAGCTCTTTTATTATGACTTTCCGGTGGATCAGCTATACCCCGGAGATCAGCTTCCAGGTGTGCGTAATCTTGCTTCCTACAGAGATGATTATCGCTATGAGATGCGCCGGTTTTTAAAGGGTGATGAAGATATGTTGTATGCGGTGACAAAGCATATGCGCAGACAGCCTGCAAAAGAGGGGCAGATCAATTACTTTACGAATTATGACGGCTTTACCCTGGAAGATATGGTTTCTTATGAAAGAAAGCATAACGAGGACAATGGCGAGGACAACCGGGACGGGAATATCTATAACTATACATGGAACTGCGGCGTAGAAGGTAAAAGCCGGAAAAAGAGTATTCAAAGCCTTCGCAGGAAACAGGTTCGAAACGCCCTGTGCATGTTGTTTTTTTCGCAGGGAACACCGCTTTTGTTTATGGGAGATGAATTCGGAAACAGCCAAAAGGGGAATAATAATCCCTACTGCCAGGATAATGAGGTTTCCTGGCTGAACTGGAAAAACCTGGATACAAACAGAGACTTGGTCCAATATGTACAAAGTTTAATTGCCGTTCGAAAGGCGCATCCGATTCTCCATAAGGGAACAGAGCTGCGTCTGATGGACTATATATCCTGCGGTTATCCGGATTTGTCCTATCATGCGACCAGGGCATGGCAGCCGGATATGGCGAATTACAGCCGGCACATCGGCATTATGTATTGCGGAAAATATGCGAAACGGCATCGGGATGCGGAGGATGACTTTTTTTATATAGCAATGAATATGCATTGGGAAGAACATGAATTTGCCTTGCCGAAGCTGCCTAAAGGCAGGAACTGGTATCTTCTGACGGATACGTGTGAATGGGATATCTTTGAAGAGAACGGGCGTCTTCTTGAGAATCAGCAGACGGCTGCGGTGGGGCCGAGAAGTATTCAGGTATATATCGGTAAAAAGGAATGGTAGAGAGAATGGAACTGCATCCATGGAAACATTTTAAAACGATAACGTATCATAAGTATCTGGTTATGAAAAATTGTTTTAAGGTAGGACTTTATAAACAGGGCCTGCTGCATGATCTGTCAAAATACAGTCCCAGTGAATTTTTTGTAGGGGCCAGATTTTTTCAGGGAGACAGAAGCCCTAATAATGCGGAGCGCGAAGCCGTTGGATATTCCAGCGCATGGCTGCATCATAAGGGCAGGAATAAACATCATTATGAATATTGGATAGACTACAGTACCAGAAATGTACCGGGGGGCATGGCTCCGGCGCCAATGCCGGCCAAATATGTGGTGGAAATGTTTATGGACCGGATCGCAGCTTCGATGGTCTATAAAAGGGACGTTTATACGGACGCGTCCCCTCTGGAATACTATATGTCGGGAAAAGATCCCGCGCCTATGCATGAAGATACCAGGAAACTGCTTGAGAAGCTTTTGCGGATGCTTGCGGCAAAGGGAGAGAAAAAGACCTTTTGGTATATTCGGAACAGGGTACTGTAACTTTTTACTACCGGCGGAATAAAATAGTAGAAACAAGCGAAAAGTGAGATTAACGATGAATTGCTTATTTTTACTGTTACTTCTTTGCTGCGGAGGCAATTTTTTTGGCAATTGCGGCTGTAATGACGACTGTGATAACGGCTGTAACAGGAACCGGAATAATGACTGCAACGATTGCAGAGAGGATCGCTGCGATCAGGAATGTGGCGGCCGCAGGGGACCCGATCATGACTGCAGCCGTGACCATGACTGTGAGTGTGCCGCTCCGTTTTCCGTAAATACTCCGCCGAGAAGACCTCGTACGGATAATATGCCGGGAAGACAAAGAGAAGATGACTGCGGTTGTGATAACAATGGCAGGGAACCAAGGATTTTTCCTCCGTATCCAAGTGAAAGATGCGATGAGGATTAAGTATCGGATAAGATGTAAGAATTGCCCTGGCGGCAGCCGGGGCAGTTTTTATAAATGAATTAAGGAGAAACATTATGAAAAAACACGTACTGATTGCATACTGCAATACAAAAGAACTGTCTGCCATAACGGAGGGCGATATGAAAAGACTGGATAGTATCCATATTTCCTTTGCCCTGATCGATGACAGAGGAGAAGCGTATTGGAATTCGGCGGGAACGGAAAGCGTTCTTAAAGATATCCGAAGCAAAAATCCCGATCTTAAAATTGTAATTTCCATTGGCGGCTGGGGAGCGGACGGATTTTCACAGGCAGCCGCTACAAAAGAGGGACGGAAAAAGTTTAGCGCAAGCGCCGTTCGGATTATGGAAGAGCATGGACTGGACGGTATCGATATCGACTGGGAATATCCCTGTTCCAGCCAGGCGGATATAGCCTCAGCAGAGGAAGATAAAGAAAACTTTACGGCATTGATCCGGGAACTCAGAAAACAGATCGACGCTTGCGGAAGGGGACAAACCTTATCGATTGCCGCTGGCGCGCTGGAATCCTTTCTGGACGGCACGCAAATGGATGAGGTGCAGAAATATCTGGATTATGTACAGCTTATGACATATGATTTTCACGGCGTTTTCACACCTACCACAGGACATCACGCCAATCTTTACGACGACGGACTGCCTATTGAAAAGCTCAGCGGCGACAGGGCGGTGAGAATGTTTGTAAAAGCGGGAGTGCCGATTGAAAAAATTGTCCTGGGAGCGGCCTTTTACGGAAGGTGCTGGCCGAAGGCGCCGGATATAAACCATGGTCTGGGACAAGTTCCCGACGCGCCGGGGGTGCATGGCTGTCCGTATCATGAAATATGCCGGATGCTTGAAACCGGTGAAGGAAACTACTCATATTTTTGGGATGAGGTGGCGAAAGCCGCGTACTTATATAACGGGGAGACCTTTATTTCTTATGAGGATAAGAAAGCGCTGTCTTATAAAGCAGCCTATGTGAGAGAGCAGGGAATGAAAGGAATGATGTTCTGGGAATACAGCGAAGACCAGACACGTACCTTGGTAGAGCATTTGTATACGGAATTGCATAAAGAAGAGTAGTTAAAAATGTGACCGGGAAAATGTTAAATGTAAAAGACTCCCCGCAGACCGAAAAAACGGTTTGCAGGGAGTTTTGTATTCATAACCGGGGGTTATTCCGATTTTACTTTTTTCCAGCAGTCGTTATACAAAGAGTCCCCTTCTTCGCCAAGATAACGGAAGGTTTCCAGTCCTTCATACTGGGAAAGATCAGGAAAAGCGATCTGGGAATTGCGGATGTCTTCATCTTCAATCAATTCCTGCGCCGCGGTGTTAGGCGTGGAATACGTAATATACTCGAAATTCATCAGGGCGATGTCGCCGCGGCACATAAAGTCGATAAACTTTTCGGCATTTTCTTTGTTGGAGGCGTTTTTGGGAATTACCCAGCCGTCGATCCAGACATTGGTTCCTTCCTTCGGGACAACGTACTCCAGATCAGGGTTTTCCCGCTGGGTATAAATGGCTTCGCCGGAATAAATAACGCCGAGAGCCGCTTCGCCGCCGATCATTTTATCGCGGACCTCGTCGATAACGTAAGCCTGTACCAAAGGTTTTTGCTCGATCAGTGCATTTTTGGCAATTTCCAGTTCCGTTTCGTCCAGTGTGTTCATGGAATAATTGTTCAGCTTCAGAGCTACCATAAAAGCGTCACGCACGGAATCCTGCATCAGAATATTATCCGCATATTTTTCATCCCAGAGAATTGCCCAGCTGTCAACCGGTTCGTCAACCATGGTTTTATTGTAGAGGATTCCTACCGTACCCCAGCAGTACGGAACACAGTATTTATTGCCGGGATCAAATTCCTGCGCCTGTTCGTAATACTGTGCGCCGATGTTTTGCTTTGCATTAGGCATATTATCAAAGCTCAATTCGCTTAGCAGGTCATTTTCTAGCATTTTCTGAATCATATAATCGGAAGGGCATACGACGTCATAGACGGATGCTCCGGCTTCTACCTTTGGATACATCAGTTCATTAGTCTCAAATTCATCGTAGACTACCTTGATTCCGGTTTCTTCCTCAAACATTTTGATTGTGTCGGGATCAATATATTCTCCCCAGTTAAATACGTACACTTCACCGTTTTTGCCGGCGTCAGAGTTCCCGCAGCCCGTAAAAAGGGAAGCGGAAAGAGCGGTGGCAAGCAATGCACAAATCCATTTTTTCATATTTATTTCTCCTTTTTTTCTTTGTTTTCTTTCGGTATATAATTAACAAGGAACAATAATACCAGAACCGCCGTAAAAATAATGGCGGACAGCGCGTACATTTCCGGTTTGATTCCTTTTTTTACCTCCGAATAAATTTTAGTGGAAAGCGTGTCGATACCGGGGCCTTTTGTAAAGTGAGTGATAATAAAATCGTCCAGGGACATGGTAAAGGCCATTAAAAATCCCGATACGACGCCCGGCAGGATATCCGGGAAAACGACCATAAAAAAAGCCCGAAGGGGTGAAGCGCCCAGATCCAGCGCCGCTTCATACGTACTGGGATTAAGCTGCTTAAAACGCGGCATTACGCTTAAAATCACATAAGGTATATTGAAAGTAATATGGGCAAGCAGAATGGTAAGAAAACCAAACTTCATTCCCAATGTAATAAAAAGAAGCATCAGCGAAATTCCGGTAACGATCTCGGCGTTGAGCATGGGAATATTCGTAACTCCCATCATGACCGCGCGCGTTCTTCGCTTCATCGCCTGCATGGAAATACAGGCAATCGTACCGATTAAGGTGGCAATCAGCGAAGACAGAAGAGCGATCAGAAGCGTATTGCTAAGAGCCGCAAGAATCACTTCATTCTGAAAAAGCTCCCGATACCATTTAAGGGTAAAACCGCCCCACTTTGCACGGCTTCGGCTGGCGTTGAAGGACAGTACCATTAAAGTCACGATAGGCGCGTATAAAAATATGAAAATCAGAGCGATATATAATTTACGGACAGAGGATTTTATCATAATGCGTTTCCCTCCCCATCTTTATCAAATATGGCAGTCAGTATCATATTAATCAGGATAAACAGCATCAGCACAATGGAAAGGCCGCTTCCCAAGTGCCAGTTGCCAGCCTGTGTAAATTCCTGTTCGATTACATTGCCGATCAGAAGAATTTTGCTTCCGCCAAGGAGCGTACTGATTACAAAGGTGGTCAGCGCCGGAACAAATACCATGGTAATACCGCTGATAACGCCGGGCAGGCTTAAAGGAAGCGTAATGCGGGCAAACGTCTGCACGCTGTTGGCTCCCAGATCCCTTGCCGCATTGATGACATTCGGATCGATCTTGGTCAGGGAATTATAAATGGGCAGTACCATAAAAGGCAGGAAGTTATAAACCATGCCTAAAATAATGGCCGCCGGCGTGTTAATTATGTTCAGGGCAGGCAGGTGTAAAAAGCCAAGGATATTATTGATTACCCCGCTTTTTTCGAGTAATGTCTGCCATGCCAGCGTACGCAGCAGAAAATTCATCCACATGGGAAGTATGAAAATAAACACGATAAAGCTGTGCTGGCTGATCTGCATACCCGCCAGAATCATAGCAAGGGGATAGGCAAGCAGCAGACATATAACCGTACTTTCCAGGGAAAATTTAATGGCGATCCAAAGCGCCTTGGAATGTTCGGCAGTAGCGATGGCTATAATATTTTCAAGAGTAAACGCTCCGGTTTTATCTGTCAGACCGTAATACAGCACCATCCCCAGAGGGATTACGATAAAGGCTGTGATCCAGAACAGATAAGGAGCGGACAAAGCTTTTCTATTCATTGACGCCTACGGCCTCCTCATCCTCGGATTCCGGTTTATTCATAATCTGGATATTAAAAGGATCAACCTGAATTCCTACCTGGGTTCCCACAGGAAACATTTTGGTAGAGTGCACCAGCCATTCAAAACCGTTTGCCAAAACTTCCATTTCATAGTGTACGCCTTTAAAAATCAAATGGGTGACTTCCCCGCGGATCGTCCCCTGCTCCGGCAGGGTAAGTTCCACATCCTCAGGGCGGATGACTACGTCCACCGGCTTATTGCGTCCAAATCCTTCATCTACGCAGGCAAATCTGGCTCCCAGAATCTGAACAAGGCGATCCTCGATCATGGTAGATGCAATAATATTGCTGTCGCCGATAAAATCCGCAACAAAGGCATTTTCCGGTTCGTTATAGATACTTTCCGGCGTGCCGATCTGCTGGATGTATCCCTGATTCATGACGACGATGGTATCGGACATGGTCAAGGCTTCTTCCTGGTCGTGGGTAACGTAGATAAATGTGATGCCGAGCTCGTTTTTCAGGCGGATCAATTCATACTGCATATCCTGGCGCAGCTTTAAGTCAAGAGCGCCGAGAGGCTCATCCAGCAAAAGCAGCTTCGGTTCGTTGACAATGGCCCGGGCGATTGCTATACGCTGCTGCTGGCCTCCGCTGAGGGAATCCGGCATACGGTTTTCGAATCCGTCCAGATTGACAAGCTTCAGGGCATATTTAATTTTGTCTTTGACATAGGAAGCCGGTTTATGTTTGATTTTCAGGCCGAAAGCAATGTTCTCTGCAATGGTCATATGGGTAAAAAGCGCATATTTTTGGAAAACGGTATTTAATTGCCGCTTGTTGGGGGGCAGTTTGGTAATATCGCTGCCGTCAAATATGACGCTGCCCGTGTCCGGCGTTTCAAAGCCGCCCAGAATCCGAAGGGTAGTAGTCTTCCCGCAGCCGCTGGGACCAAGAAGCGTCAGAAATTCATTCTCTCGGATGTAAAGATTCAGATCGTCCAGCACGATCTGGCTGCCGAAGGATTTCGTTATATTGCGTAAATCAACTAATTTTTTCATTAGAACACACCTCGTTATGGATATACGTTAAAAGCTTGGCGGCGTACTGATCCAGATCAGAGAAGCGCCGGTTTTGCCGCTTGCCTTGATATAATGTGTGGAGCCGGGGGTAAAATAGAAAGATTCCCCTTTTTTGGCCTTATATTTTTTATTTCCGATATGTATGGTGACGCTTCCCGAAAGGATATAACCGAATTCCTCGCCTTCATGGGGAATATCGGGATAGGTGGAGCCGCCGGGCTCTAAGGTAAGCCGGATCGGTTCCATAATATTTTTCTGGGCGTTGGGTATGATCCATTCAATTTTATTGCCAAGATGATCGTCCGCTTTTTCAAAATAATCGGAATCATGAAAGACAATCTGTTCATCCGGCGTTTCCGTGAAAAATTCCTGCAGGTTGGTTCCAAGAACCTGCAAAATATCCACAAGGGTCGCAATGGAAGGCGAGGTTAAGTCGCGTTCCAGCTGGGAAATAAAGCCCTTTGACAATTCTGCGCGGTCGGCAAGTTCTTCCTGCGTCAGATTCTTCATCACCCGCAGTTCCTTAATTTTGTTTCCGATTTTCATAAGTACGCTCCATTAAACCAAAAGTTTACTGTCACTAAACAAACTGATTATAATTATACCGTTTCATGGCAAATTGTCAATGTATATTTTGAATTATTTTGTAGAATGTCAGATAGAAATATTACCCTGAAAAAAGATTAACAAAAAGAAAGGGTTATGGTATACTGAAATGCAGGAGGGATCGCACCATGGGAAATGAAAAGAGTGTTAAAAACGAAAAGTTTGTGGCTTATGTGTCTTCCTATACAATGGGAGATAATTACGGAATACGTATTTACGATGTGGATTTGAAAGCGGGAAGAATGACGGAGAAGGAACTGATTGAAATTACCAATTCTTCTTATTTGACAATTTCCAGGAACAGAAAGTACCTTTATTCCATTACGGATTACGGAGTAGAGGCATATAAAATTCTTGCGGACGGAAGTCTGAAAATGATTAACGGAGCTTCCATTAACGGTATGCGGGGCTGCTATCTGTCTACGGATTACGAAGACAGATTTCTGTTTGTGGCCGGTTACCACGACGGCAAAATTACGGTGCTCCGTCTGGAGGCGGACGGGTCTTTGGGAGAAATAAAGGAAGAGATTTTCCACAAGGGGCTTGGCAGTATCGCGGAACGTAACTTCAGGCCTCATGTAAACTGTGTGAAAATGACGCGGGATAATAAGTATCTGTGTGCGGCGGATCTGGGTATGGACCATGTGAAGGTTTACAGACTGGATCATGAAAAAGGAACCTTAAAGCTTGCGGATGTGATCCGCAGCGAACAGGAGTCGGCGCCCCGGCACCTTAAGTTCTCAAAAGACGGAAAATATCTTTATATTGTACATGAGCTTAAGAATTATATTGATGTCTATACTTATGAGGAACGGCATGATAATCCTTATTTTGAAAAAATTCAGACGATTTCTACGGTTAATGATTATCATGCGGGTGGAACGGCCGCCAGCGCATTGAATTTTTCGTATGATTTCCGGTATATGGTCAGCTCCAATGCGGGAGATAACAGCGTCGTAGTATATGGGATCAATCCAAAGAGCGGTCTGCTGCATAAAATTCTATGCCTTCCTGTCAGCGGGGATTACCCCAAGGATGCGGCTATGTTCCCGGATAACAGGCACGTTGTGTCTTTAAACCACGAATCCGATTCCATGACCTTTTTTGCAGCGGATCTGAAAAAAGGAACGCTTGTGATGAACGGACCGGAGATAAAGGTGCCGAGTCCGAACTGCATTATTTTTCACCGGCTTGACGAAGAATAAAACCCTGTCAGGCGGTCCATCCGGGAGGACATATTGGCAAACAGCAAATCGACCAGTGTAAGCGCGGTCATGGACTCTACTACGACTACGGCGCGGGGAACCACAACCGGGTCGTGGCGGCCCTTGATCCGTACCTGGATTTCCTGTCCGTCTTTATTGACGGTGTCCTGCGTACAGGCAATGGAAGGAGTCGGCTTAAAATGCGCTCTGGCCACAATACGGCTTCCGTCGCTGATACCGCCCAGAATTCCGCCGGCATGGTTGCTTTTTTTGGCGATTCCCTGATCGGTCATTATAAAAGGATCGTTGTTCTGTGAACCTGTAACCTTTGCAGCCGCCGTTCCGCTTCCGATTTCCACGGCTTTTACAGCGCCAATGGAGAAGAGCGCTTTGGAAAGGCAGGCATCCAGCTTATCAAAAACCGGTTCCCCGATTCCTGCGGGCATGGAATCCACAAGTACCTCCACGACGCCGCCGGCGGAATCCGTCCTGGCACGGCATTCCGCCAGAAATTCTTCCGCCCTCAGGGAAGCCTCCCGGTCCGGCATGGCCGTTACGGTCGTATAAATAGCCTCTTTATCAAAGGAAGTGTCGTCGATTTCTACAGGCCCAATAGAACGGGTGTAAGCCGTCACGTCAATCCCCATTGTTTTCAATATTTTTATGGCAATCGCGCCGGCGGCGACCCTGCCGGCGGTTTCTCTTCCGGAGCTGCGTCCGCCGCCCCGGTAATCGCGGAAACCGTATTTGGCGTCAAAGGTATAATCTGCGTGTCCCGGACGGTAATAAGCGGCAATTTCGCTGTAATCCCCGGAAATCTGGGAAGTGTTGTATAAAATCATGGAAATCGGAGTTCCGGTAGTCATGCCTTCAAAAACGCCGGAGAGAATTTCAACGCGGTCGTTTTCTTTACGCTGTGTGGTAACGATACTTTGTCCGGGTTTTCGCCGGTCGAGAAAGGGCTGGATATCGTCTTCGCATAAAGGCAGCCCGGCAGGACACCCGTCGATAACGACGCCCAGGGCTTTGCCGTGGGATTCACCCCAGGTTGTGATACGGAAAATTGTGCCAAACGATGAACCGGCCATGTAAGTTACCTCCTGAATAAATCCCCGTACAGGGATTGCATTTTGTACGATTATAACTAATTTTTCGGTTTTAATCAAGAATTATCAAGATTATCGAAAAAATAGATGTACAAATAATAGATTTGTGCTATCATGTAAAGTAGTGCGAATGACGCCTGTTTTGCAAGGGGTAATACGAATGAATAGGACATTTCTGGAAGATTTGGATATACGGGTGAAAAATTGGAATAAAAAGCATCCTGAGTATAAATGGCTTTCAACGGTTTACAGATCCGTTGTTTTGTTTATGTATCATTTTGGCATGCATTTTAAGTTAAATAGCAAACGTTATTTATGCGGCTGCGTTTTTATGTTGTTTTTTGTCACCACCAGCAGCTTTGCGTTTTACGGGAGCGGCGAACAGCCGGAAGAAGTTTTATCGCAATCGGACATTACTCTTGCGGGAGAGGACGAATCAGGTGAAGTTCTGGCGGAAGTCATTGAAGACGAGGATGTATTGGACGAATATATCGAAGCGGATTTTCATGATGAAGAAGGAGAGCGTTATACGCTGGACGACATTTTGGAGGAACACGGCCAGTATATGCCGGCTTCCACGGAGGATGGCAGCGAAGGAGAATCTTATGGCGCTGATGGCGGGACGGAATTTTCGGCGGACGACTGGAAGCTGACGCTGGTCAACAAGCAGCATCCCATTCCCGACGATTATAGTTTTGAACTGGAGACAATCAAAGATAACATGAAGTGTGACAAAAGGATTCTTGAGGATCTGCTTCGAATGTTACAGGATGCAAAGGAGCAGGGCATTAATCTGGCAATCCGATCGCCGTACCGTGATCTGAGCCGGCAGGAATACCTTTTTAACCGCAAGATCGACCGTTATATGAACAGCGGAATGTCTTACATGGACGCTTATAAGGCGGCGTCCCAGTCGGTTACGGTGCCCGGAGCCAGCGAGCATCAGATGGGGCTTGCCCTGGATATAACCAGCGATACCTACTATACGCTGAACGAAGCGTTTGCGGATACAAAAGAAGGACAGTGGCTTGCGGAGCACAGCTGTGAATACGGATTTATATTACGTTATCCAAAAGGGAAAGAATACATAACCAGCATTGAGTTTGAACCATGGCATTTCCGGTATGTAGGCGTGGATGCGGCGACGGTAATCACACAGAACGGTCTTACGTTAGAAGAGTTCTGGGAAGAATATATCAATCATTAATGAATAGGCAGAAAAGAGATTTTATATGTATCGTATTTTGAAAAAAGAAGGACGTGCAAAGCGGGGGGAGCTTCACACTGTACACGGTGTGATTCAAACCCCGGTTTTTATGAATGTGGGAACGGCGGCGGCCATTAAAGGAGCCGTTTCTACGAAGGATCTGGAGGGAATCGGGACGCAGGTGGAATTATCCAATACGTATCACCTCCATGTAAGGCCCGGAGATGAGGTTATAAAGAAACTGGGAGGAATACACAGGTTTATGTCATGGGACAGACCGGTTCTTACGGATTCCGGCGGATTCCAGGTATTTTCCCTGGCAGGGCTTCGCAGGATTAAGGAAGAGGGCGTTTACTTTCATTCCCATATTGACGGGCGGAAGATTTTTATGGGACCGGAGGAAAGCATGCGGATTCAGTCGAATCTGGCTTCCACGATCGCCATGGCTTTTGACGAATGTCCGAGCAGCAGGGCGGACCGGACCTATGTGCAGAATTCCGTAGACCGGACGACCCGGTGGCTGAAGCGTTGTCAGGATGAAATGGCAAGGTTAAATGGTCTGGAGACGACCATTAATAACAGACAGATGTTATTTGGAATTAACCAGGGAGCTGTTTTTTCCGATATCCGTGTGGAGCATGCGAAAAGAATTGCGGAGTTTGATCTGGACGGGTATGCGGTAGGCGGACTGGCGGTAGGCGAGACCCACGAAGAAATGTATCATATTCTGGAGGAAACGGTACCGTATCTGCCGGACGGTAAACCTACTTATTTAATGGGGGTCGGCACGCCTGCCAATATTCTGGAAGGAGTGGAAAGAGGCATCGATTTCTTTGACTGTGTATATCCGTCGCGGAACGGGAGACACGGACATTTATATACGAATCAGGGAAAAATCAATCTGTTTAACGCCAAATATGAGCTGGATGACAGACCCATAGAAGAGGGGTGCCGTTGTCCTGCCTGCAGTCGTTATTCGAGAGCTTATATACGTCATCTGTTAAAGGCGAAGGAAATGCTTGGCATGCGTCTCTGCGTTCTCCATAACCTGTATTTTTACAATACAATGATGGAAGAAATACGAGGCGCACTGGACGCGGGAGATTTTGCGGGTTACAAAAAGAAAAAGCTGGACGGAATGAGGGCGCAGGAAACATAATATTTTAGAAATTTAAGGAAAAATTCAGCTAAAAATGCTTGCCTACATGATAAATATTGTGTATTATTAGCAATAGGTGCTGAAAATGGAAGCACGCAGTTTGCAGGAGGTATATAAATGAATATTTTATTAACAGCAGATCCATCAGCCGCAGGCGGAGCCATGGGAATGGGAACGATGCTGATTTTCTGGGTAGTTGTCATGGCTGCGCTCTGGTTTTTTATGATGCGTCCGCAGAAAAAGGAGCAGAAGAGACTGCAGGAGATGCTTGCCAGTCTGGAAATTGGGGATTGTGTATGCACTACGGCCGGTTTTTACGGAAGCATTATTGATATCACGGACGATACGGTAATCGTAGAGTTCGGTAACAATAAGAACTGCCGGATTCCCATGCAGAAGAGTGCAATTACGCAGGTAGAAAAGGTTTCCGAATAACAGAATAAGCAAAAGGTTAAAATCCTGTGTCGGCTGATACAGGATTTTTTAGAGAAAGGAATGGGTATCAGGATGGAATTAAAGATCACTTGTATTCCGGGGGACGGAATCGGCCCGGAGATTGTAGCGGAAGCGAAAAAGGTTCTGGACCGTATCGCGCAAAAATACGGCCATACTATGAATTATACGGATATTTTAATGGGAGGAGCTTCCATCGACGTACACGGAGTTCCGCTGACAGAGGAGGCCGTTGCGGCGGCAAAGGCGGCCGACGCAGTGCTGATGGGTTCCATCGGCGGGGATACCACCAAGTCTCCCTGGTATAAGCTTCCCCCTGAACGGCGTCCTGAAGCGGGCCTTCTGGCGATCCGCAAGGCGTTAAATCTGTTTGCCAACCTGCGGCCCGCCGTTTTATATGACGAACTGGCGGCGGCCTGCCCTTTAAAGGAAGAAATCAGCAAAGCCGGTTTTGACATGCTGATTATGCGGGAACTGACGGGAGGTCTCTATTTCGGAGAGAGAAAGACGGTAACCGAGGGCGGCGTACGGAAAGCGGTGGACACGCTTACCTATAATGAGAATGAAATCCGAAGAATCGCCGTGAAGGGCTTTGAAATCGCCCGGAAGAGAAGGAAGAAAGTAACCAGCGTGGATAAAGCCAACGTCCTGGATTCCTCCAGACTCTGGAGAAGCGTGGTGGAAGAAGTGGCGGCACAGTATCCGGACGTAACGTTAGAGCATATGCTGGTGGATAACTGCGCCATGCAGCTTGTAAAAGATCCGGCGCAGTTTGACGTGATTCTGACGGAGAATATGTTCGGCGATATTTTATCGGATGAAGCAAGTATGGTAACCGGCTCGATCGGTATGCTGGCGTCAGCCAGTCTTAATGACACGAAGTTCGGACTGTATGAACCCAGTCACGGCTCCGCACCCGATATTGCGGGAATGGATATTGCCAATCCCATTGCAACGGTTTTAAGCGCCGCGATGATGCTCCGGTATTCCTTTGATCTGGACAGGGAAGCCGACGCTATTGAACGCGCGGTAAAACAGGTGTTAAAGGAAGGTTACAGGACGGGGGACATTATGTCGGAAGGATGCAGGAAAGTAGGATGCAGTAAAATGGGCGATCTGCTGGCTGAATTTATTTCCTGAGGCTCCTTGCAAAAGTAAGTAAGTTAACAAAAAGGCTTTCGGTCGGCATACCGGAAGTCTTTTTCGGTAAATAAGAGAATCGGGGTGAAGAAAACATGGATAAGAGAAAAATCGGAGTTGTGGAAGATGATGATGCGCTTTGCCGGGAAATTGTTTATTTTCTGGAATCCAACGGATATGAAGCATATGCTGTTGCCATGGAAGATTGTAGTGTGGAAGGCATTTTGAAAGGCGGATATGAAATGCTTTTGCTGGATCTGGGGCTGCCGGGCACGGATGGAATGACGCTCTGCCGGGAAATCAGAAAGGTTTCGGACCTGCCGGTGATAATTATTACAAGTAAGGATACGGAAATTACGGAGCTGATGAGTATGAATTACGGGGCGGATGATTTTGTGGCAAAACCGATCCGCCCACAGCTTCTGATTGCGCATATGGAGGCCGTTTTTAAACGGGTTTATAAAGGCGGCCAGGACAGGGTATGCCTGGACGGTTTTGAATTTTCCGTATCGACGGGGATTCTGTCGGCAGGCGAAAAGAAGGAAGAACTGACCAGGAACGAACTGAGGATTCTGCAGACTCTTGCGCAGAGAAGGGGCAGTATTGTAACAAGAGAAGAATTAATGAACGCGCTGTGGGATAATTATTTGTTTGTAGACGACAATACGCTTACCGTAAATATGACCAGACTGCGTGGCAAGCTGGAGAATATAGGAATCTTTGACCGGATCATAACAAAGAGAGGAATGGGGTATCAGTTATTATGAAATACGGAAGTTTTTTAAAGGAACGCGGGTATGCGGCAGGTATATTCGGGTGGCTTCTTTTTTCCATTGAGACATTTTTAATGACGGTACGGGGCTCCTGGTGGCTGATTGCCTATGTGGGAGTAATGTTAACGGGAGGTTATTTTTTGCTGACGCATATAGAATATTCACGGCGCAGACGCTTCCTTTCCGAGGTCACGGAGGTAGCCGCGATGATGGAGGAACCCTATCTGATTGGAGAAATGGAGCTTCCGGCGCTGACGGAGGAGGAAAAGCTCTGGAGAGAGTTTTTTCAGGATATAGGGAAAACTATGAAAGAGCATGTGAAAATATACCAGAAAGAAACGAAAGAGTACAAGGAGTATATCGAACTCTGGATTCATGAGGTTAAAATTCCGATCGCAGCGGCAAAGCTGATGATTGAAAACCACAGGAACCGGATTCCTGAAGGACTGGAAACGGAACTGGATAAAATTGAAGGCTATACGGAGCAGGCGCTTTTTTATGCGCGGAGTAACGATGTGGAAAAGGATTATCTGATCCGGGAAATCTGCCTTGAAGATGTGGTTAACGAGGTGATTGCCCAGAACCGGCAGGCGTTTATCGGAAAACATTGCGAACTCCGGCTGCATGATTTGGATTTCCATGTATACAGTGACGGAAAATGGATGAGCTTTATTCTGGGGCAGATTTTATCCAACAGCCTGAAGTATGCCGGAACGGATGAGAATGGCGGGGATACGGGAGTAAGTCTGGAAATTTACGGAATCGGGGGGAAAGAAAACACGACGCTGGTTATTAAAGATCAGGGAATCGGAATTCCCGAGCGGGAAGTGGACCGCGTTTTTGAAAAGGGATTTACGGGAAGCAACGGAAGAACACACAGAAAGTCCACGGGAATCGGATTATATCTGTGCAGGAAGCTTTGTGGGCGGCTGGGACATTCCATTTTTTTAAGCAGTGAAAAAGGAAAGGGATGTACGGTGGAAATTGTGTTCCCAAAGTCCAGCTATATTGAAGGTGTAAAAAGATAACGTTTTCTTACAAAAGCGTAAGGTTTCCGTAAGGCGTTTCAATGGAAGTATTTGTGAACAACGGTTAAGATAGGGATAAAGAAAAAAGCAAATAAACCTGAATTTGCAGATACGGAGGTTTTAAATGGAACAGATTTTGGAAGTAAGGGATGTAGAAAAATATTACGGTTCAAAAGGCAATTTCACAAAGGCGTTGGATGATATCAGCTTTTCGGTGGAGGCAGGAGAGTTTGTGGGGATCATGGGAGCCAGCGGCAGCGGAAAGACGACGCTTTTAAATTGTATTTCCACCATTGACAGGGTAACCTGCGGAAATATCCTGGTGAGCGGTAAGGACGTTACGATTTTGAAAGGAAGCCGGTTAAATAAGTTCCGGAGGGAAGAGCTTGGATTCATTTTTCAGGATTTCAATTTATTAGATACCATGACGGCGTATGAAAATATCGCGCTTGCCTTATCCATTCAGAAGATTCCCGCGAGGGAAATTGAAAAGAGGGTGGAAGAAATTGCGGAAAAACTGGATATTGAGGATGTATTGAAGAAGTACCCTTATCAGATGTCGGGAGGACAGAAGCAGAGGGTGGCGTCGGCCAGGGCCGTGATCGGAAACCCGAAATTGATACTGGCGGACGAACCCACGGGGGCGCTGGATTCGCGGGCGTCCAGAATGCTTCTGAAAAGCTTCGAGTATTTAAACGAGAGTATGAAGGCAACCATTCTGATGGTAACTCACGACGCGTTTACGGCAAGCTATGCCTCCCGGATTCTGTTTATCAAAGACGGAAAGCTTTTTTCGGAATTAAGAAGAGAAAAGGAAGAGAGCCGTAAACAATTTTTTGAGAAAATCATTGATGTAGTATCGCTGCTGGGAGGTGAATTAAACGATGTTATTTAAGTTATCTCTCAAGAATATTAAAAAAAGTTTTAAGGATTATGTAATTTATTTTATGACTCTGATTCTGGGCGTTGCGATTTTTTATGTGTTTAACGCGATGGATTCCCAGACCGCCATGATGCGCCTGTCCCAGTCAACAAAGGAAATCGTGGGATTAATGATTGACATGCTGGCGGGAGTCTCGGTTGTCGTCGCGCTGATTCTTGGCTTTTTGATTGTTTATGCCAGCAATTTTCTGATTCGGAGAAGAAAAAAGGAATTTGCCATTTATATGACGCTGGGGATGGGAAAAAGAGAAATATCCAGAATTCTTTTGGGTGAGACCATTCTGATCGGTCTTTTGTCGCTGGCGGCAGGGATCGGCGTCGGGGTTTTTGCGTCTCAGTTTATGTCGATTCTGGTTGCGAAAATGTTTGAAACCGATATGAGCGCATACACATTTGTGTTTTCCAGACAAGCCGCGTTAAAGACCGTCGCCTGTTTTGGAATTATGTATCTGATCGTAATTATGTTCAATGTATTTACAATTTCCAGATATAAGCTGATTGATTTGTTTCATGCATCCCGGAAAAATGAAAGGGGCCGTCTGAAGAGTTCCGGATTGGCCGTTGTTCTGTTTGCGGTTTCCTGTGCGGTTCTGGCTTATGCCTATATTCAGGTGGCCTTTCATACGCAGGAGCTGGACCGGACAAAAACAATGCTTATGATCGTATTGGGGTGCGTGGGAACCCTTCTGATGTTCTGGTCACTGTCCGGCTTTTTGTTAAAATTACTGCAGCGGATCGGAAATTTCTATCACCGGGGCTTGAATGCGTTTGTCCTGCGCCAGGTGAACAGCAATATTAATACGGCCGTTTTTTCCATGACCATTATCTGCCTGTTGTTTTTTGTGACGATTACGATTCTTTCCACCGGTTTATCCTTAAATCATGCGTTTCGGCAGGAGCTGACGAGAAATTGTCCGGTTGATTTGAATCTTATGAAAACCATGGATGTGCCCGGAAGCATGGACGATCCGGAGGTGGCGGCTTCCCTGCTTTCGGTGGAAGAAAGTATGAAAAATCTGGACTTTGATTTTTCACTGCTACAGGACTGGGTGGAAATCACGGTTTATACGGATGAGTCTTTTACATGGGAACAGGTTTTTCAGGGAGAAATGAAGGACGAGATTGAGAAAGCGTTTCCCAGGATTCGCTGGGACGGAGTTCAAAGTATTGTGGGTGTCTCCGAATATAATAAACTGGCCTCCTATTATGGGATGCCTGTCTGTGAGCTTTCGGAGGGAGAATATCTGATAGTCTGTGATTTTTCTTCCATGGAACGGCTTTTCAACCGTTCCCTCGCAGGCAACACGCCCGTAACGATCGGGGAAACCACGCTTCTTCCGAGAGAGACGGCCTGTGCGGACGGTTTTCTGACCATGAATATGCAGAACAGTAATCTCGGTTTTTATCTGGTGCCGGATTCCGTTATTGAAAGATATGCCGGGACGGTTCTGAGCCGTGAAGAAAATCTTTTTGCGGCTAATTATGCGGCGGAAAAAAAGCAGGAAAAGGAAGCCGTTGAAGAACAGGTTATGGAATGGATGAACGATGACGCGGTGTGGCAAAATATGGCCGGGGCGGGGATATCCGTTGACGGACTGACTAAAATTTATATTTATGATTCCGCGGTGGGTTTAAGCGCTGTGATTACGTTTATTGCCATTTATCTTGGAATTGTGTTTCTGATTGCCGGGGCGGCGCTTCTGGCTCTTAAGGAGCTGTCGGAGAGTACGGTTAACAAAGAACGTTATGCGATTCTCAATAAGATCGGCGTAGATGAAAAGCAGAAACACCGGGCGCTTTTGTGGCAGATGGGAATCTTTTTCGGGATGCCGATGTTTCTTGCCATGATACATGCTGTTTTCGGGATTTTATATGCGTCAAATCTCCTGAATATGTATGCCGAAAAAGATATGCTGTCTTCTCTTGTGTTTACCGGCGCTTTTCTGATTATTGTTTACGGCGGATATTTTCTGGCCACGTATTTGGGAGGCCGGCGGATCATTGACGAGAAGTAAGAGGACCGCTTATGAAAAAAGGAAAACGTTTTGTTTTTGGATTTTTGCTATTTGTGCTGCTTACAGGGACGATGGGATGCGGATACAGGCCGTTCAGGCCAAAAAATTTTGAAATTGTCATTCATTCCGGGGACAGAAAAGTAATTCTTTCGGGAGAGGAACTGAGCGGTACGCTGGATGTGGTACTGGAATAAATTGAATAATCATTTATTGACTGAAAACAGTAGACAGCGGGGAATTTGTGATAGTTCCGCCGCTGTTTTTGTTTTGTTATTTTTCAATCTTGCGTCCCCCATTCCTCAGATTGCTTTACTTCTTCGACAATCCGGTTAAGTTCATTTCGTACATGAAAATAAAAAAAAATAAGTCTGATTTTAAAAAATCGGGAAAAGATTGTCACAATCAGCTAAATGTGATAATATACTTTATGGTGGTAAAGTATATTATCTGCCAGAAGCGATTCAAAATGAACGAAGTGAGATAAAAGGAGACACAAACCATGAGAAGTGATTCGGTAAAGACAGGAACACAGCAGGCTCCCCACAGGAGTCTGTTTAATGCGCTGGGAATGACGGAGGAGGAGAGAAAAAGGCCTTTGATCGGAATTGTCAGCTCCTATAACGAAATAGTCCCGGGACATATGAATCTGGATAAAATTGTGGAAGCGGTAAAACTCGGGGTAGCCATGGCCGGCGGAACGCCCATTGTATTTCCGGCGATCGCGGTGTGCGACGGTATTGCCATGGGACATATCGGGATGAAGTATTCTCTTGTCACCAGGGATCTGATTGCGGACAGTACCGAATGTATGGCGTTAGCCCATGGTTTTGACGGACTTGTCTGTGTACCTAACTGTGATAAAAATGTTCCGGGTCTGCTCATGGCGGCAGCCCGCATAAATATTCCCACTGTCTTTGTATCCGGCGGCCCCATGCTTGCGGGAAGGGTAAGAGGGCAGAAGCGGAGCCTGTCTTCCATGTTTGAAGCGGTCGGAAGCGTGGCGGCCGGAAGTATGACCATGGAAGAACTGACGGAGTTTGAGGAAAAGGTATGTCCTACCTGCGGTTCCTGCTCCGGCATGTATACGGCAAACTCCATGAACTGTCTGACGGAAGCGCTTGGAATGGGGCTTCGCGGAAACGGAACGATTCCCGCCGTATATTCCGAAAGAATCCGTCTGGCAAAGCATGCGGGCATGAAAATTATGGAACTCGTAGAAAAAGATATTAAACCAAGGGATATTATGACAAAAAAGGCGTTTTTGAACGCCTTAACCGTGGATATGGCTCTTGGATGTTCCACCAATTCCATGCTCCACTTGCCGGCGATTGCGCATGAAGCGGGAGTGGAACTGAATCTTGATATTGCCAACGAGCTTTCCGCCAGAACGCCGAACCTCTGTCATCTGGCTCCTGCGGGTCCTACATATATGGAAGATTTGAACGAAGCCGGCGGAGTCTATGCGGTAATGAAAGAGCTGACAAAGAAAGACCTGCTGTATACGGACCTTCCCACGGTTACGGGCAGAACCGTCGGTGAAAATATTGCGGATGCCGTCAATAAAAATCCTGAAGTAATCCGTCCCCTGGAAACTCCTTATTCCGAGACAGGCGGAATCGCCGTACTGAAAGGAAATCTTGCACCGGATTCCGGCGTTGTAAAACGTTCCGCGGTAGTTCCCGAGATGATGGTACATGACGGTCCTGCCAGAGTTTTTGACTGTGAAGAGGATGCCATAGAAGCGATTAAAGGCGGAAAAATTGTATCCGGAGACGTTGTGGTAATCCGTTATGAGGGACCCAAGGGCGGTCCAGGCATGCGGGAAATGCTGAATCCCACATCCGCCATTGCGGGGATGGGACTTGGTTCCAGCGTTGCGCTGATTACGGACGGACGTTTTTCGGGAGCGTCAAGAGGGGCATCCATCGGCCATGTGTCGCCGGAAGCCGCAGTGGGCGGTCCGATTGCGCTGGTAGAGGAAGGGGATACGATCCGCATCAATATACCGGAAAATAAGCTGGAGGTTCTGATTTCTGAGGAAGAGATGGAAAGACGTGCAAAGGAATGGAAACCGAGAGAACCCAAAATTACGACCGGATATCTTTCCCGTTACCGGGAGTTGGTTACGAGCGGTAACAGGGGCGCCGTTTTAGAGCTTCCGAAAAAATAAACGCAAGGGGATAACAGGAGGTAAAATATGCAGTTAACAGGAGCACAGATTGTAATAGAATGTTTGAAAGAACAGGGAGTGGATACGGTTTTCGGATATCCGGGAGGCTCCATTTTAAATATTTATGACGCTTTATATGAATATAGCGGCGAAATCCGTCATATTCTTACATCGCACGAACAGGGAGCGGCGCACGCGGCGGACGGCTACGCAAGGGCCACCGGAAAGGTCGGCGTATGTCTGGCTACCAGCGGACCCGGCGCAACCAATCTGGTAACGGGGATTGCAACCGCTTTTATGGATTCCGTTCCCATGGTAGCGATTACTGCCAATGTAACGCTGCCGCTGCTTGGAAAAGATTCCTTTCAGGAAGTGGATATAGCGGGCGTAACCATGCCGATTACCAAACATGGTTACATTGTAAAAGATGTTTCCATTTTGGCGGATACGCTGCGAAAGGCCTTTGCCATTGCGAAAAGCGGACGTCCGGGCCCCGTGCTTGTGGATATAACCAAGGATGTAACGGCGGCTTTGTGTGAATATATACCGGAAAAACCGGAAATCCTGAAACCGGAGGTCTCCATAAAAGAGGCAAATCTGGAACAGGCGCTTTCGTTGCTTAAAAAGGCCGAAAGACCCTTTATATATTTAGGCGGAGGGTCCATTCTTTCCGGCGCTTCCGATGAAGTAAGAACCTTTGCAAAGTTAATCGATGCGCCGGTCTGCGATACTTTGATGGCAAAAGGCGCTTTTGACGGCAGAGACGATCTGTATACCGGTATGATCGGCATGCATGGCACAAAGGTCTCTAATTTCGGCGTCAGTGAGTGTGATCTTCTGATTGCGCTGGGCGCAAGATTTTCTGACCGTGTAGTGGGAAATGCAGGAAAATTTGCCTCAGGAGCCCAGATTTTACAGATTGATATCGATGCGGCGGAGATTAATAAGAACATTCCCACAACGGCATCCATTGTGGGAGATTTAAGAGTCGTACTGGCGGTTCTGAATTCCCGTCTTAAACAGCAGTCCCATCCGGAATGGACGGCGCACATACGGGAACTCAAAGAGAAATATCCGCTGAAATATGAAAAGGACGCATTGTCCTGTCCGTATGTAATAGAAGAGATAGACCGTGTTACAAACGGCGAAGCCGTTATTACCACAGATGTGGGACAGCATCAGATGTGGGCGGCACAGTTTTTCCGCTATACACAGCCAAGGACCTTCCTTACTTCCGGCGGTCTGGGCACGATGGGATACGGTCTCGGCGCATGTCTCGGCGCCAAGCTTGGCAGGCCGGATAAAATCTGTATTAATATTGCAGGCGACGGGTGTTTCCGCATGAATATGAATGAGCTGGCTACCGCCAGCCGTTATCACATTCCCATCATTCAGGTAGTGATCAACAACCATGTTCTGGGAATGGTAAGACAATGGCAGACCCTGTTCTATGGGAAACGTTATTCCCAGACTGTTTTGCAGGATCAGGTGGATTTTTGCATGGTTGCAAAAGGACTCGGATGCGAGGCGATCCGTGTGACCCGGAAAGAAGAAGTCGCTCCCGCTCTGGAGAAAGCAATCGCGATGAATATGCCGGTTTTGATCGAATGTGTTATTCCGGAGGACGATAAAGTATTTCCCATGGTTCCGGCAGGAGCCGCCATCAGCGACGCTTTTGACGCGGATGACCTGAAAGCGCGGGAAAATTAATAAGTTCTTCATATTATAGAATATAGAAACTTCATAAAAGGATAATTTATGAAAAAAGCAGGAAAATCGTTTAAATGGCTGGTTCTTTTGATTCCCGTTCATATTTTGCTGTTATTATATTTTTTGCTGGCAGTTTATTATAATCACAAGTTTTCTCTTGGTACATGGATCAATGGAATTTATTGTACCGGAAAAAGTGTGGAAGAGGTAAATGGGCTATTAATTGCGAATACTGTTTTGCCGGATATAACCGTTACGGATATGGAAGGAAAAGTAGAAGTGATTTCTCTTGAAGATATAGACTGCAGGATTGATTATACTGTGCATTTAAAAGAATTTATCAGGAAACAAAATCCGTTTTTGTGGGGACTGCGTCTTTTGACACCGGAAGCGGCGCAGGTAAGGCCGATGATTTTCTGTGACAGGGATGTGCTGATAGAAAAAATAGACGGACTTTCGGTAGTTCGGAAAGGCAGAACGGCGGGCGCGCCCAAAGCAGAAATTATGAAAACGGAACAGGGTTTTATCCTGGAAGAAAATCTTTCGGGTATTCCCGATGCGGAAAAAATAACACAATTGCTTTTGGAGGAGATTGAAGAAGGACAGGAGGAAATCATTCTGTCAAAGGACTGCTATGAGGAACGGCCGATAACTGCTGAAATGGCGGAGATTTTCAGCCTTTGGGAAAAAGTGGAGGCTTTGCAAAACTGCGGAATTATTTACGATATGGGAGATGTGCAGGTTCCCGTTGACAGCGCTGTGGTGGGAGAATGGATCGCGGCGGATGAGGACGGTTCTGTTATAGTGGATGAAGAAGGTAATCCGGTTTTAAAGGAAAACTGTTTCAAAACATTTATTGATTCTCTTGCGGAAGAGTTTGACACGTATAATGTTCCCAGGGAATTTCAGTCAACCAGAGGGGATGCGATCCGGATCGAGAAAGGAACCTATGGAAACCGTTTGGACCGGAAAGCGGAAACCGCCTATCTGGAGAAGGCTTTTTTTGAAAAAAAGAAGGAAATCCATGTTCCCGTTTACGATAAGGAGGCGCTGTACAGGGGAAAGGATGATATCGGCGATACGTATATTGAGGTGGATATGACGGAACAGGTTATGTATTACTATGCGGACGGCGAGTTGGAAGTAGAAACGCCTGTTGTCACGGGAAATCTGAAAACGGGGCACGGTACGCCGGCGCGGATCTGCTCCGTATATTTGAAACAGACGGATCGTATTTTGCGGGGGCCCGGCTATGCCTCGCCGGTGAAATTCTGGATGCCCGTTTACGGCAATATCGGGATTCATGACGCTTCCTGGCGCAGTCAGTTCGGCGGCGGAATTTATAAAACCAACGGTTCCCACGGCTGTATCAATACCCCCTATGACGCCATGAAAACTATATTTGACGAGGTGGAAGTAGGAACGCCGGTTATTATGTTTTATTGATATTTGAAGGAAGTATTGCGGATAAGCCGTATTGCAAATAATTTAACAAAGTAGTTGACTAAAGTGACTGAAACGGTTACAATGAAAGTTATGTATGGCTAAAAGACTCTATGTTGGGATTTTAGTATAAAGCAAGGAGGATTAAATAAGATGTCACGTGTTTACAATTTTTCAGCAGGCCCTGCGGTGCTGCCGGAGGAAGTTTTAAAGGAAGCGGCGGAGGAGATGCTGGATTACAGAGGAACCGGGATGAGCGTAATGGAGATGAGCCACCGCTCCAAGGCATACGATACGATTATTAAGGAGGCGGAAGCCGATTTAAGAGATCTGATGCAGATTCCGGACAATTACAGGGTTTTGTTTTTACAGGGAGGCGCAAGCCAGCAGTTTGCCATGATTCCCATGAATCTTATGAAAAATAAGGTTGCCGATTATATTGTCACCGGTCAGTGGGCTAAAAAAGCTTATCAGGAAGCAAGCCTGTATGGAAAGGCCAATAAAATTGCCTCTTCCGAGGATCAGATTTTTTCTTACATACCGGATTGCTCCGATCTGCCGGTTTCCGAGGATGCGGATTACGTTTATATCTGCGAAAACAATACCATTTACGGGACAAAGTTTAAAACGCTTCCCAACACAAAGGGAAAAACGCTGGTGGCAGACGTATCTTCCTGCTTTTTATCCGAGCCTGTAGACGTGACAAAGTACGGCCTTATTTATGGCGGCGTTCAGAAAAATATCGGCCCGGCGGGGGTTGTAATCGTGATTATCCGTGAGGACCTGATTACGGAAGATACGCTTCCCGGAACGCCTACCATGTTAAAGTATAAGACGCATGCAGATGCCGAGTCCCTTTATAATACGCCGCCCGCATATGGAATTTATATCTGCGGAAAAGTATTTAAATGGTTAAAGAAACAAGGCGGTCTTGGCGCTATGAAAGAATACAACGAGAAAAAAGCCAAAGTATTGTATGATTTTCTGGACGAAAGCAGACTGTTCAAAGGAACCGTCCGCAAAGAAGACCGTTCTTTGATGAATGTTCCGTTTGTGACGGGAAACGCGGAGTTGGACGCAAAGTTTGTCAAAGAAGCAAAAGAAGCAGGTTTTGAGAATCTTAAAGGCCACAGAAGCGTAGGCGGCATGCGTGCGAGTATTTATAATGCAATGCCGATCGAGGGTGTTTTGAAGCTTGTTGAGTTTATGAAAGATTTTGAAAGCCGTAACGCATAAGCAGGAGGGGATACATATGTTTAAATATCATTGTCTGAATCCCATTGCCGGGATTGGACTTCAAAAATTTACGGACCAGTATGAAAAAACAGACAGGATTGAAGAAGCGGAGGGCGTTCTGGTCCGCAGCGCTTCCATGCATGAAATGGAACTTCCGGACAGTCTGCTTGCGGTTGCGCGGGCGGGAGCCGGTGTTAACAATATTCCGCTGGATAAATGTGCGGAAAAAGGAATTGTCGTATTTAATACGCCAGGGGCCAATGCAAACGGCGTGAAGGAACTGGTAATTGCCGGTATGCTTCTGGCATCCCGGGATGTTGTGGACGGAATTAATTGGGTTGTCTCCGAAAAAGACGACGATAATATTGCCAAAGCCGCCGAAAAAGAGAAAAAGAATTTTGCCGGTACGGAGCTATTTGATAAAAAGCTTGGTATTATCGGTCTCGGCGCGATCGGCGTAAAGGTTGCCAATGTGGCGAAGCATCTGGGAATGGAAGTGTACGGATATGACCCGTATGTTTCCGTTGATGCCGCATGGAATTTAAGCCGTGACGTAAAACATGTGCTTAATGTAGAAGAAATTTATGAGAACTGCGATTTTATCACGATTCATGTTCCGCTGATGGATGCGACAAAAGGCATGATCGGCACAGAGGCGCTTTCCAAAATGAAAGACGGCGTGATCCTTTTGAATTTTGCCAGAGACCTTCTTGTGGATGAAAAGGCGGTGCTTAAATCAATTGCGTCCGGCAGGGTGCGCAGATACGTGTCGGATTTTCCCAATCCCACCACGGCGGGTCAGAAGGGCTGTATCGTGATTCCGCATCTTGGCGCTTCCACCGAAGAGAGTGAGGATAACTGCGCGAAGATGGCGGTAAAAGAGTTGATGAACTATCTGGAAAACGGAAATATTATCAACAGCGTAAACTATCCGAACTGTGACATGGGCGTTTGTTCACAGCCGGGCCGAATTGCAATTTTTCATAAAAACATTGCCAATATGATTACTAAATTTACGGCTTCTTTCGGCGATGAACGAATCAATAGAACGGATATGATGAATAAATCAAAGGGAGAATTCGCCTATACCATGCTGGATGTAGAGGCTGTGATCACACCGGAGATTGTAAAGAAACTGGAGACCATAGAGGGTGTAATCAGGGTGCGTGTTGTAAAATAATCCATGTGAATGAATCAGGGAGTGCCGAAAAAATGACGATCAGGGAAAACTTCTGTTTTTGAAGTTCTTCCCTGATTTTATTATTGTCTCCCATTGACAAATATATCGCACTGCAATATAATAATTATATCACAGTGCGATGCATCGAACTGAAATGCAAGGAGGGAGCTTCATGGACGCGCATATCAAAAAAGTATATGTTCCCATGACAGAAACGGGTTTTTATATATTGCTCTGTCTGAAGGAGCCAAACCATGGATATGGAATTGTGCAGAAGGTGAAGGAGATGACTGCGGGAGACATTATTCTGTCTCCGGGAACCATGTACGGGAGTCTGTCAAAGATGGAAAGAGACGGCCTGATTTATTTTATCAGGGAAGAAGAAAAAAGGAAAATTTATCAGATAACGGATTTGGGAAAAGATGTACTTTCCTTGGAACTTAAGAGGATAGAGCGGTTGTATCAGAACATAAAGGAGATGACATGATGGGTGATAATAAAACGACATTTCGAGTTTTTACAATTATGCAGCATGAAGAAGAAGCGGAGTATCTTGGCAGGATGCACAGGGACGGATGGAAGTTTACAGGTGTTACTTTTCCCGGTTTTTATCATTTTGTTAAAAGCGTTTCGGAGGATGTGGTGTACCAGCTTGATTACAATCAGGACGGCCTGGCGCACAAAAGCGAATATATACAAATGTTTACAGACTGTGACTGGGAATATTTGCAGGATTTTTTCGGATACAGTTACTTTCGCAAGCCTAAAGCCCTGATGCAGGGGAATGAAGAAATTTTCTGTGATGCCGAATCAAGACTGGAAATGATGAAAAGAGTGCGTAGAGGACGGATCGTCCCCCTGCTGATTGTATTCTTTTGCTGCCTGATACCGCAGTTTTTTCTGAATACAGTCGGGTCCGGGGGAAGCAGGCCGGTGAGCGTTATGCTGCTTGGTTTCTATTTCATGTATCTCATCTGCTTTGCGGCGTTTTATTTTCAGCTTTTCCGGTACGAAAGAAACGTCAGGAAGGATGACAAAGGGGTACTTATAAAATATATTGGACTTTTTTTATTCATTGTGTTTCTTTCTGCTGTTGTAACAGGCACTTTTGCAGTTTCCTTCAGGGGCAGGGTCCAAAGGGATAAGTACATGCTGCGGGAATATGAAAACGGATTCAGCATTGGGGCAGAATACCTGGACGGAACCGTAACGCAGCAGCAGAAACTGCATAAGGGAGACGTCATAGAGGGTTCTTTTGTACTGACAGAAGGAAATCTGCAAATAGAAATAAGCCGCGAGAATGAAGCGCCGGTATTTTCAAAGTATGTGGAAAATCCGGAAAACTTTCAACTGGAAATTGAGAAAGACGGAAATTATATAATTACCTGTAAGGGGGAAAAAGCTGAAGGAAGCTTCCATTTTGAAGTGCAATAAATACTGGTTAATATAAGGCAGACAAAAGAAAGCAGAAATTATCGGGAAACTCCATCCGGCAAATGCTATTCTAAGGTTACAGGAGGTGAGCTGCATGGACTGGGCGAAAGCGATAAGAGATGCCGTTGCTTATATCGAAGATCATATTACCGAGAATTTGACGGTAGGCAGGATAGCCGGTGAAGTAAATATATCCGCATTTTACTTTCAGAAAGGTTTTTCCATGCTGTGCGGGTATACCGTGGGTGAATATATCAGGATGCGGCGGCTGTCACGGCCGGAAGTGAAATACTTTCTTCGGACAGTAAGGTGATAGATTTGGCGTTAAAATATGGCTATGATTCGCCGGACAGTTTTACAAAGGCGTTTACAAGGTTTCATGGAAGCACACCGACTGAAGTAAAGAAAAACGGCGCGCTGCTCAAATCATTTGCACCGCTGCAGATCAAGCTGACATTAGAAGGAGGTACCGTGATGGAGTACAGAATGGAGCAAAAGCCTGCATTTAAAGTGATGGGCTTATCAAGAAAGTTTTCTTATGAAACGGCAAACGAGGAGGTTCCGAAGTACTGGGATGAAGTTATAGCCCAGGCAAAGGAGAGGCCGGTGATGGGCATGTATGGAATCTGCTTTGACGAGGAAATGAAGGGAAATGAATTCCGGTACATGATAGCGGATGATTGGGATAAGGATAAAGCTTTCTTAAAGGGACTGGAAGAATATGAAGTGCCTGCGCATACCTGGGCGGTATTTCCCTGCCGGGGAGCAATGCCGTTACCTTTGCAGGAGGTCAACAGAAAGATTTTTTCCGAATGGCTTCCGGCAGGGCAGTACGAGATTGCGGAAGGCTATAATATTGAATATTACAGCAATCCGGAAGACTTTACGGAAGGTATGCAGGACTCTGAATATTACGCGGAGGTCTGGATACCGGTAAAAGAAAAGTAAACTGGCTGAAAGAAAAAAGTTAACGACATGCCCACCTGCTATGCGGGCAATGTCGTTAACTCTTTATGTCAGGGATTCAAGGTCGCGCAGTTCCTCCCGCAGCTTTTCTTCGGCGGCGACGGTCGCTTCGCTTTGCAGATCCATATATAAAATAAAAATATCTTCCACGGAAGTATTCCGTTCTTCTGCAATTTCCTGCATCACCGGTTTCAATTTTTCCAGTTGTGAGGAAACCTGAACCTTTTGCGGGTCGATATCTGCGAGAACTGTTTCGGCGTAAGCGTTGATGCGGGTCAGCAGTTTTCTGTTTTCATCTGTCATGGTATTCATCCTCCTGATTCACATTTTGACAGCCTCTTAACTGTGCAAAGAATATTTTATCACCAGACGCTTGTACTGTATAGCGATATTTGATAAAATGATTATAAATTTATGCCGGCGTTTCAGACGGCAGTATGGAGGATTAGTATGGCAGATATCAGAGCGTTTGCGGCGATCCGTCCCAGAAAAGGGCTGGAAGCACGGATTGCGGCGCTTCCCTATGATGTTTATAACACGGAAGAAGCCAGGGAAATTGTAAATAGAGAACCGCTTTCCTTTTTGCGGATCGATCGGGCGGAGACTTCCTTTCCCAGGGAGGAGGAAGCAGGCTGTTATGAAGACAGAGTTTACCAGGCAGCACGGAATATGCTTTGGGAAGGGATCGAGAGAGGGGATTTCATGCAGGAGGATAAGGCATGTTATTACCTGTATGGTCTGACCATGGGTGAGAGAACCCAGACGGGAATCGTAGCCTGCGCTTCGATTGACGACTACCTTACAAACGTTATAAAAAAACATGAGAACACAAGAGAAGATAAGGAAATTGACCGAATCTGCCATGTGGATGTGTGCGAAGCCCAGACCGGCCCTATTTTTCTGGCTTTCAGGTCGAATGAGGGACTGCGCGGCATTATAAGGGATGTAAGGGGAGAAGAACCCCTGTATGATTTTACTTCGGAGGACGGTATCCGGCATCAGGTATGGAGAATTGACGACGATGCGCGGATCGAGGCCGTGCGGAAGGCGTTTAGCGGCATGAATTCCATTTATATTGCGGACGGGCACCACCGTTGTGCGTCTGCGGTGAAAGTAGGATTAAAACGGCGCGAGGCCAATCCTTCTTTTACGGGAGAGGAGGAATTCAATTATTTTCTGTCGGTGCTGTTTCCGGACGACGAGTTAATGATTATGGATTATAACAGGGTGGTAAAGGATCTGAACGGCTTAACGGAAGAAGAATTTCTTGATCGTGTAAGAGAACGTTTTACGGTTACTAAGCAGGGAAAGACGCCATACAGTCCCCGGCGTAAAGGAACCTTCGGCATGTATCTGGACGGAATATGGTATGAGTTATGTGCGGGAGAAGAACTTTTTTCAAAAGATCCCGTTAAAAATCTGGATGTCTCCATCTTACAGGATTACCTGCTTGCGCCGATTCTTTCCATTAACGATCCCAAGGTTGACCGGAGAATCGATTTTGTGGGAGGAATTCGCGGACTGGGAGAGCTTGAAAGACGGGCGGATACGGATATGAAGGCCGCGTTTAGCATGTACCCGACTTTGATTGAAGAATTGTTTGCCGTTGCGGACGCAGGGGCGCTGATGCCGCCCAAGTCCACCTGGTTTGAACCGAAGCTTCGGAGCGGTTTATTTATACATAGCATTAAGCAGGAGGTATTGCCATGACAAATAAATTGTATAAGTTGATGAACTGGCCTGAGATCGAAGAAATCATTTATTCGGAGTCCGATCATCCCCATGATCTTTTAGGTCCTCATATATGCGGCAGCCAGACGTTATACCAGGCGTATTTTCCGGAGGCAAAAAAAGTTTCGCTTGTTCTGGAAGAAACAAAAACCGTTAAAAAGATGGAAATGGCGGATGAAGACGGTTTTTTTGCGGTTCTGGTTCCGGGGAAAAATCACGGCAGATATCACTATGAGACAGAACACGATAAAAACCGGAAAGAAGAGCATTACGACGCGTATGCTTTCGCTCCGGTCCTGACGGAAGGCGACCTGGATAAATTCAGTCACGGAATTCATTATACGATTTATGAAAAAATGGGCGCCCATCCCATGCGTATAAACGGTGTGGACGGAGTTCATTTTGCGGTATGGGCGCCCAACGCCATGCGGGTCAGCACGGTGGGAGATTTTAACAACTGGGACGGAAGAGTGCATCAGATGCGGAGGCTGGGGGATTTCGGCGTCTTTGAAATTTTCATACCGGATGCCCGGGTTTCGGATTGTTACAAATTTGAGATAAAACTTCGGGACGGACTTACTTATCTGAAAGCCGATCCTTACGGCAGCGCGGGGCAGCTGCGTCCGGATTCGGCGTCAGTGGTTGCGGATATCAGCCGTTTTAAATGGGGGGATAAGGACTGGATCAAAAACCGTACCGAAAAGCAGAAGGAAGACGCGCCGGTCAGCGTTTATGAACTTTATCTGGGATCCTTTGCAAGAAAAGAGGGAAGCGAAGAAGACGGCAGCGTTTATCTGAATTACAGGGAACTTGCGCCCCGGATTATCGAATACGTAAAGGAGATGGGGTATACCCATATTGAGGTGATGCCGGTTATGGAGCATCCCTTCGACGGTTCCTGGGGATACCAGACGATCGGATATTATGCGCCTACGGCGAGATACGGTACGCCGGAGGACTTCATGTATTTCATGAATGAGATGCACAAGGCGGGAGTTGGTGTGATTCTCGACTGGGTTCCCGCGCATTTCCCGAGGGATTCTTACGGTCTGTCTAATTTTGACGGAACCTGTCTGTATGAACATCTTGACCCGAGACAGGGTTCCCATCCCCACTGGGGAACTCTGATTTACAATTACGCGAGACCACAGGTAAGCAATTACCTGATTGCCAACGCATTGTTCTGGGTGGAAAAATATCATGCGGACGGGATCCGCATGGACGCGGTGGCTTCCATGCTTTATCTGGATTACGGAAAACAGGACGGAGAATGGGTTGCCAATATGTACGGAAGCAATGAGAACCTGGAAGCTATGGAATTTATAAAACATTTGAATTCCATTCTCCATAAGCGTAATCCCGGTGTGTTGTCCATTGCGGAGGAAAGTACGGCGTGGCCGATGGTAACGGGAGAATTAGATCGGGGCGGTCTGGGCTTTGACATAAAGTGGAATATGGGCTGGATGAATGATTATCTGGGTTATATGAGTTATGATCCGTATTTCAGAAGCCATCATCATAATGAACTGACCTTCAGTATGGTTTACGCTTATTCCGAAAAGTTTATGCTGGTCTTTTCCCATGACGAGGTGGTACACGGCAAAGCTTCCATGATTGGAAAAATGCCCGGAAAGCGGGAGCAGAAGTTTGCCAACTTACGGCTTGCCTATGCGTATATGATGCTGCATCCCGGGAAAAAACTATTATTTATGGGACAGGATCTTGCAGAATTTGATGAATGGAACGAAAACAGAAGCGTAGAGTGGGAATTGCTTGCGGTTCCCGAACACAAGGGTATACAGGAGCTGGTAAAGGAACTGAACCGCTTGTATACCACGAGGTCGGAACTGCATGCACTGGATACGAGTCCGGATGGATTTGAATGGATTAACTGTATCAGTTCCGAAAAGTGTTATCTGGCATTTTTGAGGAAAGGGGAAAAGCCTGAGGAACTGCTTCTTGCGGTGGCAAACTTTGCGGGAGTTGAACAGAATGTGCGTGTAGGCGTTCCCCTGCCGGGCAAATATGTAAGGATTTTTAATTCGGAAGAGAAGAAGTACGGGGGCAGTATGTCCTCCGCGGGAAGAAAGGACAAAAAGACATCGGAAACGGCCTGGGACGAGAGGCCTTACAGCATTAAGGTTAAAATGCCGGCGCTGTCAGTCAGTATGTTCGCTTATGAACCTGAGAAAAAGTAAAGGGGTAAAGGAATAGATTATGAATGAAATCGAAGAAATTGATCCCCGGCTTGTCGAACGTTTTTTAACGGAACTGCCGGATAAGGCGTTAAGACTGGGAATCCGCGTCCTGCTGGCTGTAGTTGCCTTTTTTATCGGAACCCAGTTAATCCGGATAATACGTAAAATCGTTAAAAAGTCCATGCAGCATGCCAAGGCGGAAACCGGTGTCATCCAGTTTATGGATTCTTTCATCCGGGCGGTTTTGTATGTGCTGCTGGCCTTTATGATTGCCGGCAGTTTCGGCCTCGACGCCGCAAGCATCGTGGCGATTGTCGGGTCGGCGGGAGTTGCCATCGGTCTTGCGCTGCAGGGAAGCCTTTCCAACTTTGCGGGCGGGGTATTGATTCTGCTGTTAAAGCCCTTTAAGGTGGGGGACTATATTATTGAGGATACCAATAAAAACGAGGGTACGGTCCGGGAGATTCAGATTTTTTATACGAAACTGGCAACGCCTGACAATAAAATTATTGTTCTGCCCAACGGGAATCTTGCCAATGTTTCGCTGACCAATGTGTCCGCCTGTGAAAAACGCCGGATGGATATATGGGTGGGGATTTCGTATCAGGCGGATATACGGTATGCGAAGCAGGTGATCACAGACGTATTAAGAAACGACGAGGATACGTTAAAGGATGAGGAAATGTTTGTATATGTGCATGAATTGGGAGACAGCAGTGTGATTCTGGGTATTCGGTGCTGGTTTTTAAGCGAGGATTACTGGACCGGGAAATGGAGAGTAACGGAAGAAGTGAAGTATGCGCTGGATGAAAACGGAATCGGAATCCCTTATCCGCAGATGGATATTCATATGAAAAACCCTTAAAAAAATAAAAAAATAAATTTTAAAATTAGGTATTGCAAAATCAGGAATTTCCCATTATAATATCAAAGTGTGCTGATCCTCAGTACAGCCAAGCTGAAATAGCTCAGTTGGTAGAGCACTTCACTCGTAATGAAGGGGTCGAGGGTTCGAGTCCCTTTTTCAGCTTAATGTATTATGTAGAAGTCGTCGCAGTCTGCGGCGACTTTTGCGTATGGCCAAAAGTTTTTCAGAGCTTCCTTTCGTAATGTTTTTCAAGTTGGCGGATGCCCTGGTATAAAAGCACGGCAATCAGGCAGAGAATCAGGATAGAGGTAATAACCATATTTAACTGGAATACCTGAGAGCCGTAAATGATCAGATAGCCGAGTCCTCTGCGTGCGGCCAGAAATTCGCCGATAATAACGCCGACCAGCGCAAGACCGATATTAACCTTCATTGTGCTTAAAATTGTAGGAATACTGCTTGGAAAAACCACTTTCAGGAATACATCGCTTTTTTTGCCGCCCAGAGTATAGATGAGTTTCATTTCTTCCGGGTCCACCTGCAGAAAACTGGTATAAATGCTTATAATACATCCGAACACGGCCACGGAAATGCCGGCTACAATAATGGTTTTCATGCCGGTTCCCAGCCATACGATGAACAGCGGAGCCAGTGCAGATTTGGGAAGGCTGTTTAAAATAACAAGGTACGGTTCCAGTACTTCGGAAGCGCTTTTACAATACCACAGAAGGGTAGCCGAGAGAATTCCGATGGCAATTACAAGGAAAAAGCTAATCAGGGTTTCCGCAAGGGTGATGCCGATATTGGTGAAAAGGGTTCCGTCCGCCGTCATTTTGATACAGCATTGCACGACCATGGAAGGGCTGGAAAAAAAGAAACTGTCAATTATTCCGGACCGTGCGCATAACTCCCATATGCACAAAAAGAAAATCAACAGAGCCGTACGCAACAGCAAAATTTTATGCTTGTGTCTTCGGTGGTTTAAAAGGAAGGCTTCCTGGGTTGTCAGTTCACCCCGCGGTTTCTTTTCTTTCATGATAAAGCTCCTCCCATAACTGATTAAAATAAGCGGAAAATTCGGGCGCCCCTCTTGCTGCAAGGGTGGAATTGTCCGTTAATGTCAGGTGGATCGGAATTTCAGCCTGAATTGTGGACGGCCGGTTTGTCAGGACCAGGATCCGGTCGGCCATGCTGATTGCCTCCGAAAGATCATGTGTAATTAAAATTGCCGTTTTTCCGGTAGAGCGGATGATCTTGCAGATATCGTCGGATACGGAAAGTCTGGTTTGATAATCCAGTGCGCTGAAAGGTTCATCCAGTAAAAGAAGTTCCGGGTTTATGGCAAGGGTACGGATCAACGCGGCCCGCTGCCGCATGCCGCCGGAGAGCTCGCTGGGTTTTTTGTCCCGGAAAGGATAAAGTCCGTAATCCTTTAACAGACGGTCAATATGTTCTTTTGTATCCGGTGTGAAATTTTTCCGGATTTCGGGTCCGAGGATAACGTTCCGGTAAATACTGCGCCATTCAAACAGATAGTCATGCTGCAGCATATAACCGATTCGCGGATAGTGTAAAGAGCCGTCAGGATTTTGGAATGAAATCGTTCCGCCGCTTGGCTCCAGCAGTCTGGCAATAATCGACAGGAGCGTAGATTTTCCGCAGCCGCTGGGACCGACAATGGCAAGAAATTCACCGTTGTATACCTGAAAGGATACGTCTCGGATAGCCTCCACTTCTCCCTCAATGCCCGGATACGTGTAAGAGATGTTTTTGACATGAATAAAGGGTTGTTGCATGGAATGTCTCCTTAAGCAAGCGTCGCTTGTCAATGCCGCAGGGGTGAGTTTTCCCTGCGCTTATCATATAGTATGCGTGAAAAAGGCGATTGTTCCTGAAAAGGGAAATATTTTGTAGAAAAAACTAAAAACGGAGGTTTTTAGTGGCAAATTTGCAAGCATTTTCAATACTTTATTGCAACAAAGTACTTTTTGTGTTACTATCAAATTTAGATTTTATATATGGAGGTTGTCTATGGCACAGCTTTGGGGCGGCCGTTTCACGAAAGAGACGGACCGGAGAGTTTTTGAATTTAACGCGTCCATCCGCTTTGATAAAAGGTTATTTGAGCAGGACATAGAGGGCAGTATAGCCCATGTGGTTATGCTGGAAAAGCAAGGCATTATAACAAAAGAAGAGAAGGACGATATTGTCAGGGGGCTGACGGAGATCCGCGAGGAGGTGGAGAAAGGAACGCTTGCTATCACCGGAGAGTACGAGGATATTCACAGTTTTGTGGAGGCCGCTCTGATCCGCAGGATTGGAGATGCAGGCAAGAAGATGCATACCGGCAGAAGCCGGAACGATCAGGTGGCTTTGGATATGCGCCTGTATGTGCGGCAGGAGGTTCTTACCGTTGACGGACTTTTAAAGGAACTCATGGAAGTTCTGCTTTCCATGATGGAAGAACATCTGGATACGTATATGCCGGGATTTACACATTTGCAGAAAGCACAGCCCACTACCGCAGCGCATCATCTGGGCGCGTATTTTGAGATGTTTAAAAGAGACCGTCTGAGGCTTCATGATATTTATGTGCGCATGAATTACTGTCCTTTGGGGGCCGGGGCTTTAGCCGGCACCACCTATCCTCTGGATCGTGCCTATACGGCTTCGCTGCTTGGCTTTGAAGGACCTGCGCTGAACAGTATGGACGCCGTATCGGACAGGGATTACCTGATTGAATTTTTATCGTCGCTTTCTACAATCATGATGCATTTAAGCCGTTTCAGCGAGGAAATTATTATCTGGAATTCCAACGAATACAGATTTGTGGAGCTGGATGACGCTTATTCCACGGGAAGCAGTATTATGCCCCAGAAAAAGAATCCGGATATTGCGGAACTGGTACGGGGCAAGACAGGCCGCGTATACGGCGCGCTGATCTCCCTTCTTACGACCATGAAGGGAATTCCTCTCGCATACAATAAAGATATGCAGGAGGATAAAGAGCTTGCTTTTGACGCCATGGATACGGTTAAGGATTGTCTGTTTCTTTTTACAGGTATGATTTCCACCATGAAGTTTCAAACAGAAAATATGGCAAAAAGCGCGATGAACGGGTTTACCAACGCGACGGACGCCGCAGACTATCTGGTTTTAAAAGGAGTGCCTTTTCGGGACGCGCACAGTATTATCGGGCGGCTGGTTTTGTATTGTATCGATAAAAACACGTCGATAGACGCTTTGTCTTTGGAGGAATTACAGGCTGTCAGCGACAAATTTGAACCGGATATTTATGACGCAGTAAGCCTTAAAACCTGCGTGGAGAAACGTCTCACCGTCGGCGCGCCGGGAAGAGACGCCATGAAGCAGGTTATTGCAATGGAAAAAGAGTATTTAAAAAACAGGGAGGACTAAAAAATGAGCGATAAATTACGAGTAGGAATTCTGGGCGGTACGGGTATGGTAGGACAGCGTTTCATCGCGCTGCTGGAAAACCATCCGTGGTTTGAGGTGACGACGATTGCGGCAAGTCCCCGTTCTGCGGGAAAGACTTATGAAGAGGCGGTGGGAGACCGTTGGAAAATGGATACGCCCATGCCTGAAAAAGTGAAAGCCATCCGCGTTATGAACGTGAACGAAGTGGAAAAGGTATCTGCGGAGGTTGATTTTGTTTTCAGCGCCGTGGATATGACAAAAGACGAAATCCGAAGCATTGAGGAAGCTTACGCAAAAGCGGAGACGCCGGTAGTTTCCAATAACAGCGCGCACAGGTGGACGCCGGACGTGCCCATGGTCATTCCGGAGATCAATCCGGAGCATATGAAAGTGATCGAATTCCAGAAAAAACGTCTGGGAACAAAAAGAGGCTTCGTTGCGGTGAAACCGAACTGTTCCATTCAAAGTTACGCGCCGGTGCTTACTGCGTGGAAAGAATTTGAGCCATACGAGGTTGTCGCAA
>ERZ779637.166-NODE-166-length-48422-cov-13.297579_pt1 | contig 48422 bp, 40 predicted proteins | sample MGYA00514196_ERZ779637 | MGnify/ENA primary metagenome ERZ779637 (study PRJEB29562, sample SAMEA4376700) | mouse gut metagenome | isolation source: Cecum | study: EMG produced TPA metagenomics assembly of the A DSS colitis mouse model was used to assess the...
AAGCTTGCTTTCGTAAGGATTAGCTGACAGGTATCTATAGGGCGAATGCCCGACAGCCGACGAAGCCGCGAAGCGGATTTGGCGGATGGGCACGACGGAGTATATTATTATAAGTAACACCTAAACAGGGGAATGGTTTTCTGTAAGCTGTTCCCCTTTTTTACTCCAACGATAGAGAAGGAGGGGTTTTTTGAGCAAGGCAAAAAAAATGACGCTTAGCAAGAAACAGAATCTGATGGGGTGGGTATTTCTTGCTCCCGGCGCTGGTTTGATTTTCATTATGAGTTTCGTTCCGATGTTTCGGGCATTGGTTTTGTCGTTTAAGTCGGGCGTTGGCGCGAATATGAAGTGGAGCGGCGTCTCCAATTATGTTCGAATGTTTCAGGATACGGTGTTTGTCCAATCCATTAAAAATACATTTTTCTACCTGATTATTCAGGTGCCGGTAATGTTGATTTTTGCGCTGATTCTGGCATCCATACTGAATAACAAGGATCTGAGATTTAAGGGGCTGTTTCGGACGATGATCTTCCTGCCCTGTGCGACATCGCTGGTGGCATACGCAATCATCTTCCGTTCCCTGTTTGCCAACAATGGTCTGGTGAATCTGGTTTTGGTGAATCTGGGTATTTTGGATCAGCCTTATGCGTTCCTAACGCATACAACGAGCGCGCGTATCGTCATCATCATCGCGCTGCTCTGGCGGTGGACGGGATACAATATGGTGTTCTACCTGTCGGGTCTGCAGAATATCGAGTATTCCGTTTATGAGGCGGCTAAGATCGACGGTGCGTCGGCGGTGCAGTCTTTCTTTAAGATTACAGTGCCGCTTTTGAAGCCTACGATTCTGCTGACGGCGATCATGTCCACCAACGGCACGTTACAGCTTTTCGACGAGTCGGTCAACCTGACAAAGGGCGGTCCGGCGAATACGTCGATCACGATGTCGCATTACATATATGATATGTCCTTTAAGTATGTGCCGAACTTCGGTTATGCGGCGGCAATGTCCTTCTTAATTTTGGTTCTGGTTGCTGTTCTGGCATTCCTGCAGATGAAAGTAGGTGATAAGCGTGACTAAATTGAGAAAATTCGGTATGTATCTGTTTTTGTGTATCGTATCTTTTATCTCTGTGTTCCCGCTGTACTGGATGGTAAGCGCGGCGACGAATAAGAGTGCTGATGTCATCTCCGGGCGGTTGATTCCGGGCGGCTACTTTTTTGAGAATTGGAAAAATCTGATGGCGGCGCAGAATATTGGGAGAGCTTTTGGAAATTCTTTTAAGTATGCGCTGATTCTGACGATTGTGTCACTTTTGGTCAGCTCTCTGGCGGGTTATGGATTTGAGATTTTCCATGATAAGGGCAAGGATCTGCTGATGAGCATTATTCTGCTGGCAATGATGGTGCCGTTTGTGGCGACCATGATTCCGCTGTTCCAGATGTTCTCGAAAGCGGGCTGGTTAAACACGACGATCGGATTTATTCTGCCGACGATCTCCACGCCGTTTTTGATTATGATGTTCAGGCAGAGCGCGAGATCATTTCCGCATGATATCATGGAGGCGGCGAGAATTGACGGTCTGTCCGAGATACGCATTTTCTTCCAGATGTTTATCCCGACTATGAGATCGACTTACGCGGCGGCTATGACAATTACTTTTATGAACGCGTGGAACAGTTACCTCTGGCCGAAAGTAATTATGACGGATGCAAACAGTCAGACAATGCCTATGGTGGTGGCGAACCTGACGGAAGGTTATGTGACGGATTATGGTATGCTGATGCTTGCCGTGCTGATCTGTACCCTGCCCACCGCAGTCGTATTCTTCTGCTTACAGAATGCATTCGCGGAAGGTATTACGGGCGCGGTCAAGTGACGTTAGCATGGAGCCGTGCAGATACATGGCAGGTAAGCCGGAGAAAGTTTGCTTTCGTGAGGCTGAGTTGACATGTATCTATAGGGCGAAAGCCCGAACAATGTGCCGGAGCTGCGAAACTGATTCATTTTCTGACAATAAGGTGTCAAAAACATCTGGATATTTGGGTGCTTTTGACACCTTTCTTCTAAAAAATAATCAGGGTGCCGTACCATTATGAATGCGAACGGACGCCCGGTTTTTGGAGTAAGTCTTTTGAAATATGATAATAATACAGAATAAGGAGGGCAGTTACAGAATGACACAATCTGATTACAATAAAATAAAGGATCCTCAATTTTTCAAGGAGAATGTGCTTCCCGCACATGCCGCGTTAAATCTGTATGCTGATGAAAAAGAAGCTGCAAGGGGGAAAAGCAGTCTGAAACAGTCGTTAGACGGCATCTGGAAATTTTCCTATGCGGTGAATATTGCTTCGGCGGTGAAAGGGTTCGAGCAGGAGGACTATGACTGTAAGTGCTGGGCTGACATTCGAGTGCCGGCGCATATCCAGATGGAGGGCTATGACATTCCTCAGTATGTAAATACACAGTACCCATGGGATGGCAGGGAAGAACTTGTGCCGGGAGAGATTCCAGAACGTTTCAATCCTGTGGCGAGTTATGTGAAATATTTTGAAGTGCCGGCGCACATGCAGGGAAAGGAAATCCGCATTGTGTTTGAGGGCGTGGAGAGCGGGATGGCGCTCTGGTGCAACGGCGCTTATGTGGGTTACAGCGAGGACAGCTTTACCCCTTCCGAATTTGATCTTTCGCCTTATCTGAAAGGCGGAGAAAACAAACTGGCAGTACAGGTGTATAAATGGACCTCCTCAAGCTGGTGCGAGGATCAGGATTTTTACCGCTTTTCCGGGATTTATCGGAGTGTATATCTCTACGCGGTTCCCGCTGTGCATATGGAGGATCTGACGGTGAAGACGCTCTTTGAAGGGGACGGCTTCGGCAGGGCGAAATTGTCCGTGCAGGGCAAAGTAAAAGGAAGCGGTGTCTGCAGATTTCGCTTACATGACGGGGAAAGGACGCTCTTTGAGATTGAGCAGAAGACGGGAACGGAAGGCGGATTTGCCTTTGAGGAAATGGTTGAAAAGCCCCGGCTGTGGAGTGCGGAAGATCCCTATCTGTATGAGCTGGAGATTGCGTGCTGCTGCGACGGCGGGACAGTGGAGTATATGTCACAGCCCGTCGGTTTCCGCAAGTTTGAGATGAAAGACAGCCGTATGCTCCTGAACGGAAAGCGCATTGTATTCAAGGGCGCGAACCGCCACGATTTCAGCTCCGTATCGGGAAGGCATGTGTCTTACGAGGAGCTTTTGAAGGATGTGGTGACCATGAAACGGCACAACATCAATGCGATCCGCACCTCCCATTATCCCGACGACGAGCGGCTCTATGAGTTGTGCGACCGCTACGGCCTGTATCTGATCGCGGAGAGTAATCTGGAGTCCCACGGCACATGGGATGCGTATCTGAAAGGGAAAAAGGATATGTCCTTTGTGGTGCCGGACGATAAGGCAGAGTGGAAGGAGATGATGTACGACCGCATCCGCTCCTGCTATCATAGGGATAAAAACCATCCCGCGGTGCTGATCTGGTCGGTGGGAAACGAGTCCTTTGGCGGGGAGACGATCTACGAGATGTCGGAGCTTTTCCGCAAGCTGGACGACACCAGACTTGTGCACTATGAAGGCGTTTTCAACGACAGGCGTTATAACGATTCCTCCGATATGGAAAGCCGCATGTACGCGAAGGTGGCGGATATCGAGGACTATCTGGCAAACGGCGACGGCAAGCCCTTCATCTGTTGTGAGTACACCCACGCCATGGGCAACTCCTGCGGCGCGATGCACAAGTACACAGAGCTGGCGGACAAAGAAAATTCCGCTTATCAGGGCGGCTTTATCTGGGATTACATCGATCAGAGCATCTACAAAAAGGATCGCTACGGAAAATGGTTTCAGGCTTTTGGCGGCGACTTCGGGGAGCGGCCTACGGACTATAACTTCAGCGGCAACGGTATTGCTTACGGCGGGGAGCGGGAAGCGTCTCCCAAGATGCAGGCTGTGAAATTTAACTATCAGAATATTTCCGTTCAGGTGGAGAAGGACGGGTTTGAGGTGTGGAACAAGAACCTTTTCGTATCAACAGATCTATTCCGATGCGTGGCCGAGCTTCTGCGGGATGGCATATGCATCGAACGCAGGGAGCTTACGGATATCGCAGTGGAGCCGGAGAGCAGAAAGACTTTTTCTGCGCCCTTCACATTGCCGGAGGATGCGGGCGAGTATGCGGTGACCATATCCTTCCTTTTGAGAGAGGATACGCTGTGGGCGAAGGCCGGGCATGAAGTGGCTTTCGGGCAGGCTGTGATCGGAAAGGTGGATGCGTCGGCGGAGGAAAAGAAAAAACCTTTCACGGTTATATGGGGTAATGACAATGTCGGCGTTCGGGGTGAGAGCTTTGACATACTGTTTGCAGAGCCGGCAGGCGCGTCGTCGGCCTTTGGTCTGGTGTCCTACCGCTATGCGGGAAAAGAGCTGATTGAGGCGGTTCCAAGACCGAATTTCTGGCGGGCACCCACGGATAACGACGATGGCAATAACATGACGGCGAGACAGGGACAGTGGAAGCTGGCGAGTCTTTACGCTACCGGCAAAGGTATGGGTCGGAAACTTGATGTGCCGGGATGCGCCTTTGAAAACCCCATTGTCCGCGAAGAGGAGGATCATGTCAGTGTGACCTACATCTATAATCTGCGGACGACACCGGAGGCTTCCTGCCGGTTGAATTATAAGGTGTACGGAGATGGCAGTGTGCAGACTACCCTTATCTATGACCCGGTGGAAGGACTTTCGGATATGCCGGAGTTTGGGGTGCTGTTCAAGCTGAACGCGGATTATGATCGTCTGGAATGGTACGGCAACGGCCCGGAAGAAACTTATGCGGACAGGGATCAGGGCGCGAAGCTGGGCGTATACCGCAACCGGGTGGCGGACAATATGGCGGCCTACCTCGTACCGCAGGAATGCGGCAATAAGACAAAGGTACGCTGGGCGAAAGTGACCGATATGCGGGGGCGCGGTATGCTCTTTAGCGGAGAGGATATGAGCTTTTCGGCGCTGCCCTACACGCCCCATGAGATTGAAAATGCAAGACATCCCTATGAGCTGCCGCCCGTGCATTACACGGTGGTGCGGGTGGCCAAGGGGCAGATGGGCGTCGGCGGCGACGACAGCTGGGGCGCGCCGGTGCACCCGGAGTACCACCTGGACGTGAGCGGGAAGGTGGAGTTTAGCTTTACGTTTCGAGGGATTTGAGGAATGAAATAAGTTTCCAAAGATATAGACAATGCAGCGTTTTGGGGGCAGATTGTGATCTGTCCCCGTTTTTTGGCTTTTATGTATAGCCTGAAAATTGATTGACGATATAATTTGTGCGCTTTATACTTGTGTTATAGAGTTATATATAGAGAAATATATACTAAGATTTTTAGATTACTTTCTATTTTGAAAGCGGAGACACTAATAAATGGATAATATAAGGAAACATGCTGATTTCGTTAAAAATGAAGATAATAGGGATGTTATTTCGTTGTTTTCCGGGGCGATGGGACTGGATATTGGCTTGGAAAAAGCTGGATTGCATGTTGTAATAGGTCAGGATTTTGATGATTCTTGTGTTAAAACCATGCAGGCGAACGGACATAAGGTTCTGGGCGGGGATATTAGAGACATTGATCCGCAATATTTGTTGGATATGATAGATTTATCAGCCGGAGAACCTTTTCTCATTTGCGGGGGGCCGCCGTGTCAGCCTTTTTCTACTGCTGGAAAGCGCTTGGGAATTAATGATCCCAGAGGAAGTTTGTTCATGGATTTCATTCGGATGATAGATTACATTCGTCCGCGGTTTTTTGTAATGGAGAATGTAAAGGGCATTATGTCCGCGCCGTTAAAGCATACGTCACTGATAGAAAGGGATGAAAATGATCCGGAACAAAAATTGGGAACTGTTTTAGATGTTATATTAACTGAGTTTAATAAATTAGGATATAAAACAGTGTATGGCTTGCTGGATGCTGTAAATTATGGTGTGCCTCAGTTCCGAGAGAGATTTGTATTGATAGGAAGCCGTGATAACGAAGATATATTTCTGCCAATTCCAACCCATTTTCATATGCATCAAAATAAAGAGTATCAATGGCAATCTGTGCGAAGTGCTATAGCAGATTTGGAATTTGATGCAGGTGAGTGCGCAATATTCTCGGAAGAGAGGTCGAGATTTCTGGACATGGTTCCGGAGGGTGGAAATTGGAGGGATTTGCCTCCTGATATTATTCCTATAGCAATGGGAGGAGCGTACCAATCAGGGGGAGGGAAAGTTGGATTTTATAGGAGGCTTTCTTATGATCAACCAGCGCCAACAGTGGTGACATCTCCTGTACAAAAAGCAACGATGATGTGTCATCCAAGGCAAACCAGGCCTTTGAGTGTTAGGGAGTATGCAAGAATTCAGCAATTTCCTGATAGTTGGATTTTTACAGGTACTACAGCGGCAAAATATCGACAGATTGGGAATGCTGTACCAGTAGGATTGGCTGAAGCGATTGGAAGAGCGGTACTTTCTGTAGCTGACGGAGTCGCGCTGGTGGAAACCAAACGTTTTAGAGGAACAAACATACATAACAAAATAAGAAATGCGATAGAATTGGGAGGGACGGTATATGCCATTAAATAATTCATATGACGAACAGGCTGTTGTCCGAGCGATTGCAACAGCTTTGGAAACTTTTTATACGACATTGATTGAAAAAATTGATAAATTAAATATACAAAAGGTTATGAAACGAAAAAATCCATATTTATATCGGGCAAAGGCGATGCAGAGCGCTTCAGAAATAGTGGACTCTGTTCTAACAGCGTTTGTGAGTTCTAGTGAAGAAACAATTTTTGGGAATTGCTTCTTTGAGCCCATTGCTATAGCGGCCAGTGGAGGCAGTAAAGCGCTAGCAGAGGGTATTGATATTATGTTTCAGGACAACAAAAGCAACACTATTTATGCCATTGCCGTAAAAAGCGGCCCGTCTGTGTTTAATGCAGATAGTAAGAAACGACAGGAACAGAACTTTATGGCCGCGTCAAAATTAGCGCAGCAAGTAAAAGCGCGATATGAAGCATACATTGGCTATTGTTATGGAAAAAAGAATGATTCCGGCAGAGGCAAACCTAAAATGTATCAGGAACTTGCCGGAAAGCGTTTTTGGGCAGAGTTGACGGGCGATGAAGAGTTTTACATAAAAATTATTGATTATATGGGGACTATGCCAGAGCAATATGTGGCTGAATATAAAGAAAGCTATAATAAGGCCGCCAATAGATTAGTACGAGAGTTTTCTAATAGTTTTTGCAAGGAAGATGGAAGCATTGATTGGGAGAAGTTAGTAGAATTTAATTCTGGTGATTGAGGATTGGAATATATTTGAGAATAAGGAATTGGTATATGAGATGCGCAATTGATAGTTTCGTATTATAATTTAATTTATTGTTATTGCATTTATTTAGAGTAAAGCGTATATGGGATGAAAGAAGAAAATTCGGCGCAAAATAGGATTTAGGAAAAACCGAAATAAAATTTGGGCGGCCCAGAACGGAGGTAAGAATGCGCAAAACAAAGATTGTATGCACCCTTGGCCCTTCTACAGACAACGAGGAAGTGCTGCGGCAGATGATGTTGGAAGGTATGAACGTTGCCAGATGCAACTTTTCCCACGGTGTCCACGAGGATCACAAGAGAAGAATGGACGTGGTGAAAAAACTTCGCAAAGAGGTGGGCAGGCCGGTGGCTATCCTGCTTGACACCAAAGGCCCTGAAGTTCGCGTGAAGAATTTTAAGGATGGAAAAGTTGTGTTGGAGGAAGGGCAGCTTTTTACCCTGACGGCCGACGAGGTGGAGGGCACGAAGGATATTGTGAGCGTGACTTACAATAGGCTCTATGAGGATCTGGAAGAGGGAATGCGGGTGCTCATTGACGACGGATTGATCGAGATGAAGGTGGAAAAGGTGGACAAAAGCAATATTGTCTGCCGCGTGGTAAACGGTGGTACGGTCTCCAACCACAAGGGCGTCAATGTGCCGGACGTGGACTTATCCATGCCTTATATCAGCGAGAAAGACAGGGAGGACATTCTTTTCGGCATCGAGCAGGACGTGGATTTTATCGCGGCCTCCTTTGTGCAGAAAAAGGAAGATATTTTGCAGCTTCGAAAGCTCCTTGAGAAAAACGGCGGCGAGGATATCAAAATTATCTCCAAGATCGAGAATGCCCAGGGTGTGGCAAACATTGATGATATTCTGGCGGTGTCCGACGGCGTTATGGTGGCCAGAGGGGACATGGGCGTGGAGATTCCCTATGAAGATGTGCCGGTGATTCAGAAGGAGATCATCAAGAAGGTGTATCGCGCGGGGAAGCAGGTGATCACCGCCACGCAAATGTTGGAATCCATGATTAAGAATCCGAGACCTACCCGTGCGGAGACCACGGACGTTGCCAACGCGGTTTACGACGGCACAAGCGCGATCATGCTCTCCGGGGAGACGGCGGCGGGCTCCTATCCCGTGGAGGCGGTGAGAACCATGGTTAAGATTGCGGAGCGCACGGAACAGGATGTGGATTACCGCAAGCGGTTTTTCCTGCTGGAGCGGGAGGCCAATCCCGATGTGACGGACGCGATCTGTCACGCAACCTGCACGACGGCGCTTGACCTGAATGCCAAGGCCATCGTGACGGTTACAAAATCGGGCAGATCCGCAAGGATGGTTTCCCGTTACCGCCCCAAAAGCGATATCATAAGCTGCGCAACCACAGAGAAGGTGTGCAGACAGCTCTCCCTGACATGGGGTGTGACGCCGCTCTTGATTAAGGAGGAGAAAGACGCCTATGTGCTGTTCGACAAGGCGATTGCGGCGGCGGAGAAGAAAGGGCTTTTGGCGAAGGGCGACCTGACGGTTATCACCTCCGGGGTGCCCATCGGAATTTCCGGCACCACGAATATGATTAAGGTGCAGAATGTATAGCGATTGGGCCGGAAATCACTTCCCTCGCCACATAGAGGGTGCTGTCGGGGCGGGCGTTCATGCTCCACTTGACTAAGGTCATAAGGCCCCGCTCGATTTCAATGCAGGTAATGCAGCGGGGATGAACGCAGCTTCCCGTGTTGTAGTAATTGGCCGGTTCAGTGGGCAGGATGGGACGGTGGGTGTGGCCGGTAATCAGGATACGGTGGTTTTCCTGCGCCCACTGGTCTAAGCGGATTTCACACTTATTTTTCACATGATAATTTTTGGCGGCGCTGGTAGGGTCGAGTATACCCAGATTTTCCAGCGGCCGCCAGATATAGCGGACGAGGAAACGGGAAAGGGGCCAGAGCGTGGAGTTCAACAGGCTTGCCTGATGCCCGTGCGTCAGATAGAGCGTTACGCGAGACCTGCTGTTTGGCAGCAGGTCTGTGGTGAGAATGATTCCTTCATAAAAGGTGAGGGAAGGAAAAAGGGGCTGCCTCTGCTGGGACTGCGTACAGAAAAAAGTACCGCAGCTTTTGGCGGGGTAGCTCTTTTTCCTTTTTACAATGTCGTGGTTGCCGTAGAGAAGATACAGTCGATTCTCCTGATAGAACTGTTTGAAAAGCCAGAAGACATTGCTGTGCACATCAATAATATTTTTCAGGCTTCTGTTTTCCCAGAGCTCATCCCCATCCCCCAGCTCGATATAGGTAAAGCCCTGCCGGTAATAATGCTCCAGCGCGGCAAAGTACAGATGCTGATTTTTCAAAAAATTGTCGGAGGAGGTTCCCATGCCTCTGTGACAGTCGCTCATCAGGACATAGCGGGAACGGTTTGAGAGAGGCAGGGCGGGGGCATTATGAAAGGCGTGATCAAGACGCGAGAAAGCGCTCATAGTCAGCCCTCCCTATGGCGGCGTTTGTGACAGCGCTTGTTAAAACGCCGTAGTCTGAGGAGCTTGCGAAAGGCCCTTGGAAGATAATAGTACAGGTACAGGACGCGGTCTTCCGTGCAGAGGAACGGGCGTGTGACCCAGAGATAGAGCTTGCAGAAGAGTTTGTTTTTCCACTGGGAAAAGCGTCTCCAAAAGCGTGTCAGCAGATTGTACTTTGTGGTATCTCTGTGGAAAACGAAGCAGACGCTGAGGCCTCTGACTGAAAGACAGTCTTCCGGGCAGTCGGCACGTTTCAGGCCGTTCAGAAAGGCGGAGAGCATTTCTCTGTTGGGGAAGCAGATGCAGGACTCCATGGCGAGGCAGGAGGGTCTGGAAAAGCACCCCACGAGAAAGGCGGTGAGCCACCAGTGGCGTCCGGAGTTGCAGATACACTCGTTTTCACATTTACAGAGCCGGAAGGAACAGTCCAGCATTTCATTTTCTTCCGCGCAGGAAAACCATGCGTTTTTGTAATCGCTCTCGGGAATGATGGAGTCGGCGTGATAGATACCGATTTCCGCCCCGGTATTGATGCCGTACTGGCCTTTCCAGAACTCGATCAGCCAGGTTCTGCCCCGGTAGTCGAAATAGACCGGGAGGGAATCGAAAACCATTTGAAAACGGGGCGCCATATAGTCGTAGAGCCGGGTGTAACCGGCCTGCCGCTGAGGCGCGTCCACCGTGGAGGAAAAGAAGCCGCAGTCGCAGTGAAAATCATAGCCAAAGGGATATACCAGCTCGTTTAGAAGGGAACATTTGGTGCAGTAGTCCATGGCATTGATTTTACAGATGATTTTTTTTCGCCGACATTGAAAGAAGATACAGCCGAGAATGGCTGCGAGAAGTAAAGCAAAGATTAGAATATACATAATTGGATATCCTGTGTCGTTTTACTTTATTTTATGTCGAATGTAAAAAAAGCGTTCGGTGAGAGCAGACCATTTTGCCGATGCCGGGACTGAAAATAATGCGAACAGGGTATTTGGCCAGGCGGAGGCATATCACTGGAGAAACAGACATGCCAGCGGCACCGTCACAAGGCTTAACACGGTCGTCAGAATGATGCCCTGTGAAATGGATTCCGTGTCCATATCCATCTGTTTAGCCAGCATGAGGGGCATGTTGGCGGCGGGAACCGCGACCATCAGGAGCATGGTGTTTAAAATCAGTCTGTGATCGAGGAACACGCGCATCAGCAAAACGCAGCCGATGGGCACGAGAATCTGCCGGAGCAGGGTAAAGGCATAGAGCTTCGGGTGGGAGAAAATGTCCTTCGGCGCCATCTGCGCCACGGAGACGCCCAGCACCAGCATGGATAAAAGGGTAGTGGCGCGTCCGGCGTAGGCGAGGGTGGACGAAATGATCACGGGCACGGGGAAATTTCCCAGGTAAAACAGTATGGTGACTGCGGCGGATATCGTTCCCGCGTTGATGAGTTTTTTCAGTCGGCCGGGGGCAGGAGGTGCGGCGTTCCATTCCGATTGTCCTGCCGGGCCAGCCGAGTCTCTGTCTGCCTGCTTTGCCGAGACGGCAAATCCCTTGTCCGCCTGCGCTGCGGACGGCGCAGCGTCTCCGTCTGCTGTCTGCCCGGCGGCTCGCTGTAACAGGGAAATACCGAATGTATAGATCAGCAGATTAAAAAGCAGGTTAAAGATAGATACGAAAATCAGGGATTCGCTGCCAAGCACCGCGGAGGCGAGGGGGATACCGATAAAGCCGACGTTGCCGAAAACGGTCAGCATCTGATAGGCGTAGTGCAGGTTTTTTGGCACGCGCAGAATATGGGGTAGCAGGAAGCCGAAGGCGATCAGGATGACAAAAATAACGGCGTAGACGGCTAACGCAATGCCAAGCTCCCGCAGGGACGCCTTGGGGCCCTCCTCCAGAGCGGAGCAGATTAGGAGCGCGGGGTTGGTGACGTTGATAATCAGGCCGGAAATTTGTTTGGAGCCTTCCTCCGAAATCATTCCCCGCCGATAAAGGATCATGCCGATACCGATCAGTATAAAGATGATAACCATCTGCTGTAATACAACTGCGATACTCATTGATGTGCGCCTCTTTTCTCAAAATTTGACAGTTTCCATTGTAGCACGTTTTTATTCTGAATGGAAATCAGAAAAGAAAACTGTTACAATAAAAAAAGTATATCGTTTTGAAATGGAAGAAAGGATGAAAGAAAATCTTTCGTTCCGGATTTGAGGGTTCAATGGACATGCGGATATGTTCGCAGGGCTCATGGAGACAAATTATGATTTATACAGTGACTTTTAATCCGTCTTTGGACTATATTGTTTCCATGCATGACTTTGCCATGGGAAAGACAAACCGTACGACCGGGGAGCAGTTGTTCCCTGGCGGTAAGGGCATCAATGTCTCTATTGTGCTGCGCAATCTTGGGGTAGAAAATACGGCGCTTGGTTTTATCGCCGGATTTACGGGGGAAAAGATTGAGAGGGAAACGGCGGCTATGGGACTGCGCACCGATTTTATCCGTGTCGATAACGGGTTTTCCAGAATTAATGTCAAGCTGAAGGACTATGATGGCACGGAAATTAACGGCATGGGACCGGATATTACGGAGAATTGTGTGGAACAGCTCTATGGGAAGCTGGATCAGCTGCGGGCGGGGGATGTTCTTGTTTTGGCGGGCAGTATTCCCCAATGCCTTTCCGACTCCATCTACAGCGATATTTTAGGACGGCTTTCCGAAAGGGGTATTCTGTTTGTGGTCGATGCCACAAAAGAGCTGCTCTTAAATGTGCTGCAGTATCGGCCGTTTCTTGTGAAACCGAACAATCACGAGCTGGGAGAAATCTTCACCGTGGAGCTGCGCACAAGGCAGGAAGTGATTCCCTATGCGCGAAAGCTGCAGGAAAAGGGGGCGGAGAACGTGCTCGTATCCATGTCCGGTCAGGGCGCGGTTTTGGTGGATGCGGCGGGGGATGTGCATGAGCTTCCTGCGCCTAAGGGGACGCTGGTCAACGCTGTGGGGGCGGGAGACTCCATGGTAGCCGGATTTCTGGCGGGATGGATGCAGAATAAAGATTATGGACATGCATTCCGCATGGGGATTTCTGCGGGAAGCGCCAGCGCGTTTTCCGAATTGCTGGCCACGCGTGAAGAGGTGGAAACGGTATATAAAAGCATAATGCTCCGGGAGAAAGGATGAGAAGGCGGGAAGATAACTATAGACGAACGGCCGCCGGATATTATATACTAAATAAAGTTATTTTGCAGGAGGTAAGGATGCAACGCTATATCATGGCTCTGGATCAGGGAACGACCAGCTCCCGCTGTATTTTGTTTGATAAAAGGGGTAATATCTGCAGCATGGCGCAGAAGGAGTTTACCCAGATTTACCCGCAGGCAGGCTGGGTGGAGCATAATCCCCGCGAGATATGGGCGTCCCAGCTTGCTGTGGCGATTGAAGCGATGGCGGGGATCGGCGCGGATGCCTCGTGCCTTGCGGGCATCGGCATCACGAACCAGCGTGAGACGACGATTGTGTGGGACAGGGAAACCGGCGAGCCGGTGTACAATGCAATCGTGTGGCAGTGCCGCAGGACGGCGGAATTTATTGACGGATTGAAGGCGCAGGGCTATGCGGAAACGATACGGGCGAAGACCGGGCTGGTGCCTGACGCTTATTTTTCAGGAAGCAAGATTGCCTGGATTCTGGATCATGTGGAAGGGGCGCGGGAGAGAGCGGAGCGCGGAGAACTATTGTTCGGCACGGTGGATTCCTGGCTGATTTGGAATATGACGAAGGGTGCGGTGCACGCCACGGATTACACCAATGCTTCCCGTACTATGTTGTACAATATTCACACGCTTGCGTGGGACGAAGAGCTTCTTTCCATGCTGCGGATTCCCCGCCGGATGCTGCCGGAGGTGAAGCCCTCGGGGACGGTGTTCGGTGAGAGCGACGCGAGTATTTTCGGTGCGCCCGTTCCCATCGCGGGGGCAGCGGGCGACCAGCAGGCGGCGCTTTTCGGTCAATGCTGCTTTGCGCCAGGCCAGGTGAAAAATACATACGGTACGGGATGCTTTCTCCTGATGCATACAGGCGGAGAGGCGATTGCTTCCGGGAGCGGCCTGCTCACCACAATGGCGGCGGGGAATACTTTAGAGCCGTCATATGCGCTGGAGGGCAGCGTGTTTGTGGCAGGCGCGGCGGTACAGTGGATGCGGGACGAGATGCGGATGATGAAAATAGCGCAGCATTCCGAAAAATATGCCATGCGTGTGCCTGATACAAACGGGGTTTATGTGGTTCCTGCCTTTGTGGGCATGGGGACGCCCTACTGGAATCCTTACGCGCGGGGCACTGTGGTGGGTATTACACGCGGCTGCCAGAAGGAGCATTTTGTGCGGGCGGTGTTGGAGTCCATTGCTTACCAGTCCATGGATGTGCTGAAGGCGATGGAGAAGGACGCAGGGATTCCGTTCCGTGAACTGAAGGTGGACGGCGGCGCCAGCGCCAACGATTTTTTGATGCAGTTTCAGGCGGACATCACGGGACGGGCGGTGCACCGTCCGAGCTGTATCGAGACGACGGCTCTTGGCGCGGCGTATCTGGCGGGACTCTCGGTGGGATATTGGAAGGATAAAGAGGAGATCAGCGAGAACTGGCAGCTCGGAAAGCGGTTTGATGCGGCGATGGAAGAAACGGCAAGGGAACAGCTTGTAAAAGGATGGAAACGGGCCGTCAGATGTGCGCTGGCATGGGCGGAAAGCGATGATTAAAGAATACGATATATGCAACGACAGCAGGATGATTGCCTGTAAGCCGGATGGCACTGTGGCAAACAGTAGAAAGGAATCGGAATATGAACATTACCTACAACGAAAAAAATAGAATCTTTAAACTGGACACGCCCAACACAAGCTACTGTATCGGCGTGGTGGACGAGGAGAACTTTTTGGGGCATGTGTATTACGGCAGGCTCCTTGGGTCGGACGATCTGGCGTATCTGATGCGCACGGGGGAGCCGCCCTTTGTGCCCTCGGAAAACAATAGAGACAGAACCTCCTTTTTGGATACCTTTCCGATGGAATATACGGGACATAATCTGGGGGATTATCGGGAGGGCGCTTTTTCCGTGCGGACGATGGGCGGTCATACGGGCGTGTCACTCTCTTACGTGTCGCACCGCATTTACGACGGCAAGGAGGCACTTGACGGACTTCCGGCTACCTTTGGCGGAAATGACGAGTGTAAGACACTGGATATCGTCTGTGAGGATTCAATTCTGAAATTGCAGGTGGTTTTATCCTACAGCATTTTTGCGGACACGGATGCGATTGCAAGAAGTGTGAAAGTGATCAATAACGGCGGCGATGCGATTTATTTGACGAAGGTATTATCCGCCTGCATGGATATGGACAATGCCGATTACGAGATGATTACCCTGCACGGCTCCTGGGCGAGAGAGCGGGCCATCCAGACATGTCCGATCAGGAAAGGAAAGCAGAGCGTCGGTTCGGTGCGCGGGGAGTCCAGCCATCAGGAGCATCCTTTTATGGCGTGGAAGAGCAGGACGGTCACGGAGGAGGCGGGCGATGTTTACGCCATGAATTTCGTTTATTCCGGCAATTTCATCGCGCAGATTGAGGAGAGCCAGTTTGGCAGCATCCGCGCCATGATGGGTATTCACCCGGAGGATTTCTGCTGGAAGCTGGAGCCGGGCGAGCGCTTCCAGGCGCCGGAGGTGATCTGCGTGTATTCGGCAAAAGGTCTGGGAGGCATGACGAGAAACTTCCATGAGCTGTACAGGAATCACTTGATTCGGGGCATTTATAAGGATAAAAAGCGGCCGATTCTGATCAACAACTGGGAAGCGACCTACTTCGACTTTGACACGGATAAGCTCTTAGATATCGCCAGGCAGGCTTCCGCGCTCGGCATAGAAATGCTGGTGATGGACGACGGGTGGTTCGGGCACAGAAACGATGACAATTCCAGTCTTGGCGACTGGTTTGTGAATGAGTCCAAGATCAAGGGCGGCTTGAAATATTTGGTGGATGAGGTCAATAAGCTGGGGATGAAGTTCGGTATCTGGGTGGAGCCGGAAATGATTTCCCCTGATTCCGATCTGTACAGAGAGCATCCCGATTGGGCCATTCAGATTCCCGGCAGGGTGGGGAGCCTTGCCAGAAACCAGTACGTGCTCGACCTGACCCGCAAGGAAGTGCGCGACTGTGTCTACGACAGGATTGCGGCGGTGCTCCGCAGCGCGAATATTGAATATGTGAAGTGGGACATGAACCGGCAGCTTTCCGATCTCGGAAGCTTGGGTCTTCCGGCGGACAGGCAGGGCGAGCTGGTGCACAGGCAGACGCTTGCGCTCTATGAGATGCAGGAGCGGCTGATTACGGACTTCCCGAACCTACTTTTGGAGAACTGCTCCGGCGGCGGGGCGAGATTTGATCCGGGCATGCTTTATTACAGCCCTCAGATTTGGTGCTCCGATGATGCGGACGCGATCGAGCGGCTGTCCATTCAGGCGGGCACGGCGCTCGTTTATCCGCTGTCCACCATGGGCGCGCACGTGTCCGACTGCCCGAACCACACGGTGGGCAGGACAACGCCCTTTGAGACGAGGGGCTATGTGGCGCTGGCGGGCACCTTCGGCTATGAACTGGATGTGACGAAGATTCCCGAGGCGGATCGGAACAGGATCCCGGAACAGGTGGCCATGTACCATAAATATAATGATCTGGTGCGGCAGGGTGATTACTATCGCATTGCGCACTATGCGGACAATCATTTTTATGACTGCTACGCGGTGGTGGCAAAGGATCAAAGCGAGGCGCTTGTCACTTATGTGCAGGTGCTTGGCAGACCCAACGTCCACAGCAGAAGGATATGCATTCCGGGGCTTGACTCGGAGAAAACCTATGTGATCGAGAACGCGGCGGACTGGCCTGAGATTCGGCAGACCGCGTACAGGGGCGATACGCTGCACTATGCGGGGATCCATGTGCCGCCGATCAGCGGGGATTTCAAGGCGCGGATTATGCATCTTAAGGAAAAATAAATGTTAAGACTGCGCGAGTATCATAATCATCGCAGACGCGCTTGCGCTCCGTTCCAAACGCAACGGTACAAAGTCCGACAGGACCTCGCTAAGTACCGGTGTTTCTTATGATTATGATATTCGCCCGGAGCGACATAAATACACACAGAAATGGAGAAACAGAAATGATTGTACAAAAATATAAGGACATGTTACAGGGGAAGTCGGTAATCCGGCAGCTCTCGGAGTTCGCGACGGCAAGGGGGCAGGAGATCGGGTATGAGAATGTATTTGATTTCAGTCTGGGCAACCCTTCGGTGCCGGTGCCGCAGGAGTTTACGGATGTGATGATAAAGATGCTGCAGGAGAAAAATCCCATGGAGCTGCACGGCTACAGCCAGAGTCTGGGGATTCCGTCCGTCAGGGATAAGGTGGCGGCTTCCCTCAACAAGAGATTCGGGATGCATTATACGGGGAACCATATTTTTATGACCACCGGTGCGGCGGGCGCGATCGCCCATGCGGTGCGGTGCGTGGCGCAGCCGGGGGATGAAGTTCTCACCTTTGCGCCCCACTTTCCGGAGTACGCACCTTATATCAATTTGACGGGAGCTGTCCTTAAGGTGGTGCCCGCGGATACCGAAAATTTCCAGATCAATTTCGAGGCCTTTGAGGAGATGCTGTCGGAGAAGGTGATGGCCGTTTTAATCAATACGCCCAACAATCCTTCGGGCATGGTTTACTCCACGGAGACCGTGAAGAAGCTGGCTCGTATTATGGAGGAGAGGCAGAAGCAGTACGGGCATGACATTTTCCTGATTTCCGACGAACCCTACAGGGAGATTGTGTTTGCGGGAGTAGATGCGCCTTATCCTTCCAAGTTTTATGACAATTCCCTCTCCTGCTATTCCTTCTCGAAATCCCTTTCCCTGCCGGGTGAGCGGATCGGTTATGTGGCGGTGAACCCGAAGTGTACGGATGCGGACATCATCAGCGTGATGTGCAGTCAGATTTCCAGAGGAACAGGGCATAACTGTCCGCCTTCCATCATTCAGCTTGCGGTGGCGGAGGTTCTTGAGCTGACGGCAGATCTCTCGGTTTACGAGACGAACATGAACATATTATATAAGGAATTGACAGATTTAGGATTTGAATGTGTCCGTCCCGGCGGCACCTTCTATATGTTCCCGAAGTCGCCGGAGCCGGATGCGATTGCTTTTTCAGAGAAGGCGAAGAAGTACGATCTGATTCTCGTGCCGAGTGACAGCTTTGGGGTGAAGGGTTATTTCAGAATCGCCTACTGTATTGATACGGAGAAGGTGGAGCGTTCGCTGGAGGCATTCAGAAAACTTATGAGAGAAAATTACTAAATTACTATTCGGAGTATTACGTTTCGAAGAAAGGAAGTTTTATTATAATGTATCAGGCAGGACTGGTTCTGGAGGGCGGCGGTATGAAAGGGATATATACCGCCGGCGTACTGGATTTTTTTATGGAGAAGGAGATCGCGTTTTCTGACAATTACGGTGTGTCGGCGGGGGCGTGCCATCTGTGTAATTTTATGTCGGGACAGAGAGGACGGTCGCTGCGCATCGGCGTGAACTATCTGGATATGAAACAGTATTGCGGAAAGTGGAGCCTCTTTACAACGGGCGATCTTTTCGGCGTGGATATGAATTACAATTTGATTCCGAATTATCTCGACCCGTATGATTTTGACGCGGCGGAGAAATTTGAGGGCAGGGCCTTCGCGGTGGCGACAGATATTGAGACGGGAGAGCCTGCGTATTTGCCGCTCAAGGATTTGAGGAAAGATATTGTAGCAGTGCGGGCGTCAAGCTCCCTGCCACTGGTGTCCCGGAATGTAGAGATAGACGGCAGGCTTTATCTGGACGGCGGCATCAGCGATTCGATTCCGATCAGAAAATCCATAGAGGACGGCAACAGAAAAAACGTGGTGATTATGACCAAGGAGGAGGGCTTTGTCAGACAGCCTGCAGGAGCGGAGCTTGCGTTCGTAAAGGCGCGATATCTGCGATACCCGAAGGTGTACGAGTTGATGCGTGAGAGGCATCTTTCCTACAACGCGACCGTACAATATATTGAGGAGAAGAGAGAGAAGGGCGAGCTGTTTGTGATCCGTCCGAAATGTAAAAGCGGCGTCGGCAGGATCGAGAAGGATAAGGCAAAGATGAAGGCGCTCTACGAGGAGGGCTACCGCGACGCGCAGGAGTGCTATTTAGAATTGCTTGAGTATTTGGGTTAGGCATGAGCAGTGCGCAGATGTAAGATGGAAACATGGCAGCTTGCTGACGATTTTTCCAGAGTGCAGATGCAGAGTGCAAAGCATGTGAGCGTGGAAATCCGAAGGATTTTCGAGCCGGAGCACTGCGGATAAAAAGAAAGGAAAAAATATGGATATCATAGAAATTTTAAAGGCGGTGCTTTTCGGTATCGTGGAGGGTATTACGGAATGGCTCCCCATCAGCAGCACCGGTCACATGATTCTTTTGAATGAGTTTGTCACTTTGAATGTGAGCGAGGATTTTTGGGAGATGTTTTTGGTCGTGATCCAGCTCGGGGCGATTCTGGCGGTGGTGCTTCTTTTCTGGAATAAAATATTTCCCTTTCATTTTAAAGAGAAGCCGGTGGTGCAGAAGGATATTTTCGTTCTCTGGTTTAAAATACTTGTGGCCTGTGTTCCGGCGGCGGTCGTGGGATTGGCCTTCGATGATGTGCTGGACGCGCTTTTTTATAATCCGTGGTGTGTGGCGGTTGCGCTCATTGTGTTTGGTATCGCCTTTATTTTGATTGAGAACAGAAACAAAAAAATGACGCCGAGGATTACGGAACTTGGCGATATCACATACCAGACGGCATTGATGATCGGTGTTTTCCAGCTGATAGCGGCTGTGTTTCCGGGAACCTCCCGATCCGGCGCAACCATTGTGGGGGCTCTTTTGATCGGCGTGTCAAGAACCGTGGCGGCGGAGTTTACTTTCTTTCTGGCGATTCCCGTCATGCTGGGGGCAAGCCTGTTAAAGCTCTTAAAGTTCGGTTTTTCTTTTACGGGGGAGGAGCTTGTCATTCTGGTGGTCGGGATGGCGGTGGCTTTTGTGGTGTCTGTGGCGGTGATCCGTTTCCTGATGGGCTACATCAAAAAGCATGATTTTAAAGTTTTCGGCTGGTACAGGATTGCGCTGGGCGCATTGGTGCTTTTGTACTTCGCGCTGGCTTGAGGGCATAAAACGGGATGTTTTCGGGGACTGATTCGGTCAATTCGTATAAGATTTTATTACAAAAATTAACTATTTGTTACAGATTGTTAGTTGACAGCCCCGTTTGATTGAGATAAGATACAACTATCAGGGTCATGTAGCAGGCAGGTTTTGCGGGGATGCATGGCGTTACAGCTAACATATCGGAATTATGAAAAAGTAGTAGTGAAAGTGGGGAAGGAGATTATTCATGGCAGAAATCAAGAAGCCGGTTGAAAAACCGGAAGCTAGCAAAGCGGCAGATACAAAGACAACGACGGCAGAGACACCTGTGGCAGCACCTGCGGCAAAGACAGAGCCTGTAGCTGAAAAGGCGAAAGAGGAAGCAAAGGGAGCGGCGAAAAAGCCCGCGACAGAGAGAAAGAAACCCGGCAGAAAGCCTGCGGCAGAAAAGAAAAAGCCCGGCAGAAAGCCTGCGGCAGCGAAAAAGGAGACGGCTGAGAAGACCACTACGACCAGAAAAGCAGCAGTGAAGGAGACCGTTCATGTACAGTTCTCCGGCAAGACTTACACCACTGAGGATCTTGTAAAGATTGCCAAGGATGTATGGAAGTACGATCTGAAGAAGAAAGTTGGCGATTTCAAAGCCGTAGAGCTTTATGTGAAGCCTGAGGAGAGCGTAGTATACTATGTGATCAACGGTGAGGAGAAAGGCCAGTTCAATATTTAATCGTTTTTGGCGGAAAGAATGCAGGCGGCCAGTTTAGGGAATGCTAAACTGACCGCTTTCTTATTTTCATACATTTTTAATAAAATTTTTTCCATTCAGATGTTGACAAGGGAAAAAAGAAGTGATACCTTACTACCAGAAGGTGTTAGCACTCCAATGAGACGAGTGCTAACAACCGAGCGAAAGGCAGTCACCTTTCAGAGCGGTTGAAAGCATACTGCCGGGATTGCAAGGACATGGTGCAGATACAGAGGGAAATGGTATGCAGTTGGACGAAAGAAAATATATCATATTGCAAGCCATCATCCGAAACTACCTGGAGACGGGGGAGCCGGTGGGCAGCCGCACGATCTCCAAGTATACCGATTTGAATTTAAGCTCCGCAACCATCCGGAACGAGATGGCGGATCTGGAAGAGCTGGGTTACATCTTACAGCCACACACTTCTGCGGGACGGATTCCTTCCGATAAGGGCTACCGCCTCTATGTAGATAAGATGATGGAGGAGAAGGAACGGGAAGTTGAGGAGATGAAGGAGATGCTTTTGGAGAAGGAGGATAAGATGGATCACCTTCTCAAGCAGGCAGCTAAGGTGCTCGCGAACAATACCGAGTACGCAGCGATGATCTCCGCGCCCCAGTACCATCGCAATAAGCTGAAATTCATCCAGCTTTCCCGGGTGGACGAGGGACAGATTCTGGCGGTGATTGTGGTGGAGGGAAATGTGATTAAAAACTCCATGCTTACGGTCTCCGAGGAACTGAGCGATGAGACGCTCCTCAAGTTAAACATTCTTTTGAACACCCACCTGAACGGACTCTCTCTGGAAGAAATTAATCTGAGCATGATTGCGGCCATGAAACAGCAGGCGGGTATCCATAGCGAAATTGTGGCGCATGTGATAGACGCTGTGGCGGAAGCGATCAAGGCGGATGAAGATCTGGAGATTTATACAAGCGGTACGAAAAATTTCTTCAAGTATCCGGAGCTTGCGGATCACGAGAGGGCCAGTGAACTGATTACCACCTTTGAGGAGAAACAGCTTTTAAGCGAGCTGGTACAGGATAATCTTTCCGGTGACAATAACACAGGCATACAGGTTTACATCGGCGACGAGACGCCGGTGGCGGGCATGAAGGACTGCAGTATTGTGACGGCAACCTACGAGCTTGACGCGGGTATGAAAGGAACCATTGGCATCATCGGTCCCAAGAGAATGGATTATGAGAAGGTTGTAAGTAATCTCAGGCTGTTAAAGCATCAACTGGATGATTTATATAAAAAGTAAAAGACAGATAGCATGACTGGTGTTTAGAGAGTCAAAAAGAAAGGGATGATCACGGTGGCAGCAGAGGAAAAGGATATGCAGGAAAAAGAGCTGGAAGAACAGGATATGACACAGCAGGAAGCGGAGACACCGCGGGAGGAGACGAGCGGTGAGCCCTCTGCAGGAGAGGAAGAGAAAACCGCGAAGAGCGACAGGAAAGAAAAGAAGAAAAAGGATAAAAAGCAGGATGCCCTGAAGGAGAAAGTGGAGGAGCTGGAAGACCGGGTAAAGCGTCAGATGGCGGAGTTTGATAATTTCCGCAAGCGCACCGAGAAAGAGAAGGCGGCGATGTTTGAGACCGGCGCGAAGAGTGTGATCGAGAAGATTCTGCCGGTGGTGGATAACTTTGAGAGAGGGCTCGCCAGCGTACCCGAGGAAGAGAAGGACGGCGCCATCGCGCAGGGTATGCAGATGGTTTACAAGCAGCTTATGACGGAGCTGGAAAATCTGGACGTGAAGCCGATTCCGGCGGTGGGTGAGGAATTTAACCCTGAGTTTCACAATGCGGTGATGCAGACGGAGAGCGAGGAGTTTGAGTCCGGCGTGATCGCGCAGGAACTGCAGAAGGGATATACTTACAGGGACAGTGTGGTCAGACACAGTATGGTAGCAGTCGTACAATAGAGTGAAAAGAACTTCTAAAGCTCAGCAGCACAGGCTGCTTCGCTAAGAAGTTCTGGATTTGCTTCGCAAATCACTTTCACGCAGAAGAATGCCTGAAAAGCGGCATTCTCCGCAGTGATTTGAGTCACAGTAGAGCTGTGACATGTTGGTTAGTGTGCGAAGTACTTCTAAAGCTCGGCAGCAAGGGCTGTTTCGCAAAGAAATTCTATGTTTCACGCACGAGGCCGTAAAAAGCACAGCCTCGGTAATGTTAAAAAAGCAAGATGGAAATAGGAGGAGAAAACTATGAGTAAAATTATCGGCATCGACTTAGGAACTACAAACAGCTGCGTGGCGGTTATGGAGGGCGGCAAACCCACTGTCATCGCGAATACGGAGGGCGCGAGAACCACACCGTCCGTTGTGGCTTTCACGAAGAACGGCGAGAGGCTTGTGGGTGAGCCGGCTAAGCGTCAGGCGGTTACCAACGCGGATAACACCATCGCTTCCATCAAGAGAGATATGGGTACGGACAGAGGCCGCACGATTGCGGACAAAAAGTACTCCCCGCAGCAGATTTCCGCAATGATTCTGCAGAAACTGAAAGCGGACGCGGAGAATTATCTGGGCGAGAAGGTAACGGAAGCCGTTATCACAGTTCCCGCATACTTTAACGATTCCCAGCGACAGGCGACCAAGGATGCGGGCAAGATTGCGGGTCTGGACGTTAAGCGTATCATCAACGAGCCTACGGCTGCTGCGCTGGCTTACGGCCTTGACAATGAAAAAGAGCAGAAAATCATGGTATACGATCTGGGCGGCGGCACGTTTGATGTGTCCATCATCGAGATCGGCGACGGTGTCATTGAAGTGCTTGCCACCAACGGCGACACCCATCTGGGCGGCGATGACTTTGACCAGAAGATTATTGACTGGATGCTTTCCGAGTTTAAAGCGCAGGAGGGTGTAGACCTTTCCAATGATAAGATGGCGCTCCAGAGATTGAAGGAGGCGGCCGAGAAAGCGAAGAAGGAGCTTTCCTCCGCGACGACAACGAACATCAACCTTCCTTTCATCACGGCTACGGCGGAAGGCCCCAAACACTTTGACATGAACCTGACAAGAGCGAAATTTGACGAGCTGACGAGCGACCTCGTAGAGCGCACCGCGATTCCGGTACAGAACGCGATGAAGGACGCGGGCCTGACCAATGCGGATATCGGGCAGGTGCTTCTGGTAGGCGGTTCTACCCGCGTGCCTGCCGTACAGGAGAAAGTAAAACAGCTCACAGGCAAGGAGCCGAGCAAATCCTTAAATCCCGACGAGTGTGTGGCTCTCGGCGCTTCCGTACAGGGCGGCAAGCTTGCGGGCGATGCGGGCGCAGGTGAAATCCTCCTGCTAGATGTGACGCCACTGTCACTTTCCATTGAGACGGCGGGCGGTGTTGCCACCAGATTGATTGAGAGAAATACAACCATTCCCACCAAGCACAGCCAGGTGTTCTCCACCTACTCCGACAACCAGACGGCGGTGGATATCAACGTGCTGCAGGGTGAGAGACAGTTCGCGAAGGATAACAAGTCCCTCGGCCAGTTCCGTCTGGACGGCATTCCGCCGGCAATGCGCGGCGTACCGCAGATCGAGGTGACCTTTGATATCGATGCCAACGGTATCGTTAACGTGTCCGCGAAGGATCTGGGCACAGGCAAAGAGCAGCACATCACCATCACCGCAGGATCCAATATGTCTGACGACGAGATTGAGAAGGCGGTTAAGGAAGCGGCAGAGTTTGAGGCGCAGGATAAGAAGCGCAAAGAGGCGGTTGATACGAGAAACGACGCGGATTCCTTTGTGTTCCAGACCGAGAAAGCATTGAACGAAGTGGGCGACAAGATCGACGCTTCCGAGAAGGCGGGCGTGGAAGCTGATCTGCAGGCGGTTAAGGATATCCTGGAGAAAACGAAGGATCAGGAGCTTACAGACAGCCAGCTTGACGAGCTGAAAGCCGCGAAGGAGAAGCTGACAAATTCCGCGCAGTCTCTGTTTACCAAGATGTATGAGAACATGCAGCAGGCACAGGGCGGCCCCGACATGAGCAACATGGGCGGCGCGCAGGAGGCAGCTCCGCAGGATAACGGCGGCGCGGATGACGTAGTCGATGGAGACTACAGAGAAGTATAAGATATTGAAAAGAATCCAGGGAAGGATAAAGTAAGTCATGGCAGAACAAAAACGGGATTATTATGAGGTGCTCGGCGTGGAGAAAAGCGCCGACGACGCCGCCATAAAAAAAGCATACAGAGTTCTGGCTAAGAAATATCACCCCGACATGAATCCCGGGGACGCGGAGGCGGAGAAAAAGTTTAAGGAGGCCTCGGAAGCCTATGCCGTTCTGAGTGACCCTGAGAAGAGGAGACAGTATGACCAGTATGGTCATGCTGCCTTCGACGGTGCGGGCGGCGCAGGCGGTTTTGGCGGCTTCGACTTCAACAGCGCGGATTTCGGAGATATCTTTGGAGATATTTTCGGGGATCTTTTCGGCGGCGGCAGGCGCAGCGGCGGAAGGGGAAACGGCCCCATGAAAGGCGCGAACATAAGGACCAGCGTCCGCATTACCTTTGAGGAGGCGGTCTTCGGCGTGGAGAAGGAGATTGAACTGACTCTCAAGGATGAGTGTACTTCCTGCCACGGCACGGGCGCGAAACCGGGAACCAGTCCCGAGACCTGCAGCAAGTGCGGCGGCAAGGGCCAGGTGGTATTTACCTCGCAGTCCTTCTTCGGTACGGTGCGCAATGTGCAGACCTGTCCCGACTGTCACGGTACGGGCAAGGTAATTAAGGATAAGTGTCCCGACTGCCGTGGTACGGGTTATATTGCAAACAAAAAGAAGATACAGGTTTCCATACCCGCCGGTATCGACAACGGACAGTGCGTCCGCATCCGCGATAAGGGAGAGCCGGGCTCAAACGGCGGCCCCAGAGGGGATCTTCTGGTTGAAGTGGTGGTTGGCAGACATCCTATTTTCCAACGACAGGATGAGAACATCTATTCCACCGTGCCCATGTCTTTTGCTGTCGCCGCGCTTGGCGGTGAGATCGTGATCGACACCGTGGACGGCAGGGTGATCTATGATGTGAAGGCCGGAACGCAGACCGACACCAAGGTTCGCCTGAAAGGAAAAGGCGTGCCTTCGCTCAGAAACAAAGATGTGCGCGGCGACCATTATGTAACGCTGGTGGTGCAGGTGCCCGACAAGCTGTCCCATGAGGCGAAGGAGCTTTTGAAGCAGTTTGACGAGTGCACGGGAGACAGCCTGAGTGCGGCCAAGAATATAACCTCTGACGCGTCCGAGGAAACGACGGGCGGCAGCGGGAAAAGGAAGAAAAAGTTTAAGTTTTAGAATGAAACGATAGAGAAAGAGGCAGTTACAGGAGCGATTCCTGCAGCTGCCTCTTTTTCGTGAAATATCATTTTTTTAGTCTTCCATTTTTTTGAGTGTACAGCTTTCCATTTTTCGGTTATAATAAAAGTGTTTATGCGCCGTATACTAATTTGTGTAGTAGTGTGAGAAGTACTTCTAATCACTCGCAGCAAGGGCTGCTTCGCGAAGAAGCACTAAGTCTCACACAGGAGAATGCCTGAAAAGCGGCATTCTCCGCACGGATTTGAGATTCCGCTTATGCGGAATCATGTGAGTTGGCGTGATGTATGATTCATCAGGAAAACGAAAGAACGTTGGATATAGGGAAGACGTAGGAAAGAGGGAAAGATGATTCAAAAGAAAATAGCTTTAATGAGTACGATCATTTTATGTATGACAGCTTGTCTGGCGGGTTGCGCCAAAACGAAAGAGCAGCAGGAAGAGCCGCCGCAGTTGGAGATCGAGCCGATCGAGCCGGAGGAGCAGGAAGAAGAGCCTGTGGTGGAGGAAGAGCCGGAGGAGGAAGAGCCTGACTCCCTCGTTATTGAGGAGAGGGTGGAAAAAGACGGCAAGATACAGAGCTACCTGACGGGTCAGTGGACGGACGTGGCGCAGGCGAAGAGAAGACCGATTGCGGTGATGATACCGAATAATGCGCCGGCCTTACCGCAGTACGGGCTTTCCCGAGCGGGGATTATCTACGAGGCGCCGGTGGAGGGACGTATCACCCGTCTGATGGGTGTGTTTGAGAATTTTGATGATTTGGACCGGATCGGGCCCGTGCGTTCGAGCCGTGATTATTATGTGTATCAGGCGATGGGCTATGAGGCCATTTACTGTAACTGGGGACTGGCGGTGCCCTATGTGGAGGAACTGATTAACCGTCCGAATTATTACAATGTCAGCGCGGCGGTGGTGGGCATCCACAATCCTGCGGACGAGGCGTTCGGCAGACACAAGCGTCCCGGTTATGCGACGGAATTTACAGGGTATCTCTTTATTGACGGTCTGTTCAAAGCGGTGGACAGACTTGGCTATGACTGGAATTACGATGATAAGTATGTGCCGCCATTCCTGTTTGCGGCGGATGACGTGAGAGCGGAGTATACGGAGAATGAGGACGCGGTCTATGTTTACCCGGGCGGGAAAACCGCCAGCAATTCCGGCGGCTACGGCGCATATCATCCGTATTTTGAGTACCATGAGGACGATCAGCTCTACTACCGCTATCAGGACGGCAAAAAGCAGATCGATGAGCTTACGGGCGACCAGCTCACTGTAAGCAATGTGGCGTTCCAGTATTGCCACGGAGAAGTGAGGGACGACCACGATTATCTTGCCTTTGGCGTGCACGGGGAAGGCGAAGCCATCGTCTTCACAAACGGAAAAGTGATAAAGGGCACGTGGAAACGTTTCGATGGAGATTTTACGCCGGCGAAGTTCTATGACGAGGCGGGTGAGGAGATCGTCTTTAACCAGGGCAGCACCTGGATATGCAATATCTGGGATGAATATGGAGAATTCGTGGAATATGGACAGGAATGAGTGGTATCGAGCCGGTGAGGATATCCGCGACCAGGTACAGCAGGCGGTGGACACAGGCAATTTTACGAATCTGGGAAAGAATATCGGCGACACGGTGAATGAAACCATAAACCGCACCATGCGGGAAGTGGGACGCACGGTCGGAACGGTGGGCGAGAGCGTAAACCGGGCGGTTAACGACGTGGGAAACGGCATAGGACGCGCGGTGGAATCCGTGGGCGAGAGCATAAGCCATGCGTCGGGAGGGCGCGGCGCGGCAGGGGGCTTTGGCGGAAACGGAGGCTGGGGCGCAGGACATGCGCCCGCAAGCCCGTACGCGAATCTGCCGCAGTACAGGCGGCCAAATGCGCGCCCAGACACCAGGCTGTTTCAGAGGACGCCGAAAGGTTCTGTATCCGGCGTGGTGTGCATGGGAGCAGGATACGGCGTGATGGGCATATCGGCGCTTGCGCTGCTCGGTTCCGTGGGAGAATTGGCTGCTTACTCGGCTTCCGGCGCCTGGGTTCCAGTGGTCATATCGGGGATTTTTACCGCGGCGGGACTGTGGCTCGGCTGTCATGGATCGAGGCTGGCAGGGCGGGCGAAACGCTATAAGCGATATGTCGGCATGGTCAAGGATAAGCTGTACTGCTCCATTCAGGAGATGGCGCAGCGGACGGGAAAGAGCGAACGATTCATTGTGAAGGATCTGCGGCAGATGATACATCTTGGCATGTTCAAGCAGGCGCATCTGGATCAGCAGCAGACATGCCTGATTGCCAGCGACGAGATGTATGACCGGTATATGGTCACCCAGAAAAATTATGAGGAGGAACAGAAAAAGCTGGAGATCGAAAAGCTGGCAGACGAGCACAGGCAGCAGGAAAAGGAACGTCTGGGCGAGGCGGCGGAAGTGATCGAGGAAGGCAAAGACTATGTGCGTCTGATCAGACAGTGCAACGACGAGATTCCCGGCGAGGAAATGTCGGACAAGCTGGATCGGCTGGAGCTTCTGGTCACGAGGATTTTCGATCAGGTGGAGAAGGAGCCGGAGCTTGCGGGAGAACTGCGAAAGATGTTGAGCTTTTATCTGCCGACCACGAAAAAGCTCTTGGAGGCGTACCGCGATCTGGACGGGCAGCAGTTGGATTTATCCAATATCGAGCAGACGAAGCGGGAGATTGAGACGGCGGTTGACAATATCAACGAGGCATTTGAAAAGTTTCTGGACGAGCTGTTCCGGGAGAAGGCGTGGGATATCCAGTCGGATATTTCCGCCCTACATACGATATTGAAACAGGATGGGTACTTATAACAAATCGTCGCCTGACAGCGACGTTTGAGAGAATGCTCCGCATTCTCCGGCAAAAATGAGGGAGGTAGTTATGAACGAAATTGATGTAATGGAGCAGCAGGCGCCGACTCTGGTGTTTGGGGAAGTGGAAGATGCGGTGAAGGACAAGCAGCCTCTGGCGGAGATTCCGCAGGTGAAGGAGATGAAGGATGATCTGGATGACTCGGTTTTGAGCGACGAGGAAAGACGGCAGGTGGATGAGTTTGCGAAGCAGATTGACCTGCACAACTCTACGGCGATTTTACAGTACGGCGTAGGCACGCAGAAAAAGATGGCGGATTTTTCCGGCAGTGCGCTTGAAAATGTGAAGACGAAAGACTTGGGTGAGGTCGGGGACATGCTCTCCGATGTGGTGACGCAGCTGAAGGGCTTTGACGAGGAGGAGAAGGGATTCCTCGGCATCTTTAAGAAACCGACGCAGAAGCTGGAGACCATGAAGGCGAAATACTCCAAAGCGGAGACGAACGTCAATAAAATCTGCGAGGCGCTTGAGGACAATCAGGTACAGCTCCTCAAGGATATTTCCATTCTGGATAAGATGTACGAGCTGAATCTGACTTACTTTAAAGAGCTCTCCATGTACATACTGGCGGGCAAGAAGAAGCTTGCCGAGACGAGGGAGACGGAGCTGCCGCAGCTTCTCGCGAAGGCGAAAGCGAGCGGGCTGCCGGAGGACGCACAGGCGGCAAGGGATCTGGAAGCCCTCTGCGACCGTTTTGAGAAAAAGCTGCATGATTTGGAGCTGACCAGAATGGTGTCGATCCAGACCGCGCCTCAGATCAGGCTGGTGCAGAGCAGCGACACGATGATGGTGGAGAAAATCCAGTCTACCATTGTGAATACCATTCCCCTGTGGAAGAGCCAGATGGTGCTTGCGCTGGGCGTAACCCACGCGGAGCAGGCGGCGAGAGCGCAGCGGGAAGTGTCCGACATGACCAACGAGCTTCTGAAGAAAAACGCGGAGGTGCTTAAGGTTTCCGCTATAGAGAGCGCAAAGGAGTCTGAGCGAGGTATCATTGACATGGAGACGTTGAAGACTACCAACGCGAATCTGATTTCCACGTTGGACGAGGTGATGAAGATTCAGGCGGACGGCAGGGAGAAGAGACGGGTTGCCGAGGAAGAAATGCGCGTGATGGAGAACGAGTTGAAGACGAAGCTGTTGGAGCTCAGTGAGAGAAAGTAACAGAGGTAAGAGCGGTCTGCCGGAAATGGCGGAGCGATCTCGGATAAAAGGGTGAAATTTCGATATGAAATGGATGAAATTCAAAATAAAGACGGTCGTGGAGGCGGAGGATATTATAATCAGCGAACTCTACGACAGGGGGCTTGAAGGGGCGCAGATTGAGGACAAGGTGCCCCTTTCGCCGTTGGAGAAGGAGCAGATGTTCGTGGACATTTTGCCGGAGAGCGAAGCGGATGACGGTACGGCGTATCTCAGCTTTTTTGTGGAGGAGAATGCGGATGGCTCCCTCCATCTGAGTGGGGAAGCGGAGAATGCGGACGATGCTTTCGACTTTGGCGGAGAGTCGGGGAACGGAGGAGCGCCAGGCACAGGGCCGGAGAATGGAACGGCTGCGGACAAAGAGACTGTGCTCGCAAGAATTGAGGAGGCCTTGGCAGAGGTTCGTCAGTTTATGGAGATCGGGGAAGGGACTGTCACGGTGTCCGAAACGGAGGATATTGACTGGATCAACAACTGGAAGCAGTATTTTCATCAGTTCTACATAGACGATCTTCTCGTGATTCCCTCATGGGAGACAGTGAAGGAGGAGGATCAAAACAAGAAGATTCTCCACATTGACCCGGGCACGGCTTTTGGAACGGGGATGCATGAGACGACAAGACTCTGCATCAGACAGATCAAAAAATATGTAACGCCGGAGACGGCGTTTCTGGATGTGGGGACGGGCAGCGGCATTTTGTCCATTATCGCGCTGATGTATGGCGCGGAACATGCCGTTGGTACGGATTTAGACCCATGTGCGGTGGAGGCTGTGGCGCAGAATAAGGAGGCCAACGGCATCCGCGAGCAGGATATGGAGCTGCTGATCGGCAATATCATTACTGAGAAAGAAGTGCAGGACAAAGTCGGTTACGGGCGCTACGACATTGTTGTGGCAAATATTCTGGCGGATGTGCTCGTGCCGCTGACGCCGGTTATCATGCCGTGCCTGAAAACGGGCGGCGTCTATATTACTTCGGGTATTATCGAGGGGAAGGAAACGATAGTGGCGGATGCTATGGAAGCGGCGGGACTTACGGTTCTGGAGGTGAACGCTCTCGGCGAATGGCGGTCTGTGACGGCGCGGAAAGGTTGAAACAACAACCTTGTTTTGGCGGACATGAATGAATGACGCGACTATGGGATGATGACTGAAAGAGAATATGTCAGTGGTCTGTTATATGAATAAGGCGCGATATGGATGGGGCGGAACATGAGGAAGAAGGAAGAAAAATTTGGTATGGTGCTGCTTAGAAATCTGGCGGGGGCACTGGCGATTGTATGGATGTGCGTTATTTTCGCCTTTTCTGCTCAGACGAAGGAGGAGTCCGGCGCGGTGAGCGAAAGCTTTACTTACCATATGGTAAGCTCCACCAGAAGCTTTTTTCATTTGGATTTAAGCGATGCGCGGGTGAAAGAGATTGCGGACACGATCGAGGGACTTGTGAGAAAGGCGGCTCATATGGCGGAGTACGGATTCCTGGCGGTTCTCCTGTACATATGGATCGGACAGTGGGAGATGAGTTTCCTGCGGCGCGGCGGGACGGCTGTCGGCGCGACTGCCGTCTATGCCGCCACAGATGAGTTCCATCAGCTTTTTGTAGCGGGACGCTCGGGACGGTTTTCGGATGTGTGTATCGACAGCGCGGGCGCTCTTGCGGGGGTGGTTGTGTTCGCGCTGATCGTGCGGATTGTACACAACATAAAAAGAACTTCTAAAGCTTAGCGGCATAGGTTGCTTCACAAAGGAGCTCTAAGTTTTACGTGGGAGAATGCTGACAGAACCGTCGTTCTCCAAGCGGATTCGGCGTGGGATGGAGATCGGACAATGTATCAGTTTTTTGTGGAACCTTCACAGATTCAGGATAAAAAAGTAATTATTACGGGCAGCGACGTCAATCATATAAAAAACGTTCTGCGCCTGAAGGCAGGCGAGGAGATTGCGGTCAGAAACGGTGTGGACGGAAAGGAATACCGCTGTGGTATTGAGGAGTTTGCGCAGGATCAGATAATCTGTTCCCTGCGCTTTATCAGGGAAGAGGGGGTGGAGCTGCCCTCCAAAATCTATCTTTTTCAGGGGATTCCCAAGGCGGATAAGATGGAGTTGATCGTCCAAAAGGCCGTGGAGCTTGGTGTGTTTGAAGTGATTCCGGTGGCCGTGAAGCGCTGTGTGGTGAAACTGGACGAGAGGAAGGCGCGGGCGAAAGTGAGCCGATGGCAGGGCATCGCGGAGGCTGCGGCCAAACAGTGCAAAAGAGGAATCATTCCTGTGGTGAGGGAGCCCATGACCATGAAGGAAGCGGTTTCCTATGCGGGCGAGATGGACGTAAAGCTGATTCCCTACGAACTGGCCGAGGATATGAGCCACACGAAAAAAATGATTGAGGCGGTGCGCCCCGGCCAGAGCGTGGCGGTTTTTATCGGGCCGGAGGGCGGTTTCGAGGAGAGCGAGGTAGCGGAAGCGCTTGCGGCGGGCATAGAGCCGGTTACTTTAGGAAAAAGAATCCTGCGCACCGAGACGGCGGGGTTTACGGTGTTGTCGTGGCTGATGTACCACTTTGAATAGTATGACATAAAGTAAATTATGTAGTTTTATTATTTGCAGGAAGGAAAAACGGCAATGGAAGTATATCTGGATAATTCCGCGACGACCGCCTGTTTTGAGGACGCCGCGCAGTTGATGCACAGGATTTTGTGCGAAGATTATGGAAATCCTTCCAGCCTGCACCATAAAGGAGTGGAGGCGGAAGCCTACTTAAGATACGCGAACGAGACATTTGCAAAAATTTTGAAAGTAAATGAGAAAGAGATTTTCTTTACCTCCTGCGGAACGGAGTCGGACAATATCGCGCTGGTCGGCACGGCGATGGCAAATCACAGAACGGGGCGCCATCTAATTACCACAAGGATCGAGCATCCGGCGGTGCTGCAGCCCATGGCTTATCTGGAAAAGCAGGGCTTTGAGATGACATATCTTTCCGTTGACAGACAGGGAAGGATTTCTCTGGAGGAGCTGGAGCAGGCCGTCAGGGCGGACACGATTCTGGTATCCATCATGCACACGAACAATGAAATTGGAAGTATACAGCCCATTGCGGAGGCAGGCGCGCTCATCAAGAAAAGAAACCCGAACACGCTTTTCCATGTGGATGCGGTGCAGGGCTTCGGCAAGGCGCGTATTTACCCCGGGAAAATGCACATTGATATGCTGAGCGCAAGCGGCCATAAGATTCACGGGCCTAAGGGCATCGGCCTGCTCTATATGAGGGAGGGTGCAAAGGTCAGCCCCATTATGTACGGCGGCGGCCAGCAGCGCGGTCTGCGCTCCGGGACGGAAAACCTGCCCGGCATTGCGGGCTTCGCCAAAGCGGCGGAGCTGGTGTATCAGGATTTGGAGCAGGATGTGGACAGAATGTACGGCTTGCGGGAGAAGTTGACTAATGGGGTCAAAAATATAGAAGATATCGTGCTAAACGGCTGTCCCGGCAGGGAGGGCGCGCCCCATGTGGTGAGCGTTTCTTTCCGGGGCGTTCGCAGCGAAGTGCTTTTGCACGCGCTGGAAGAGCGCGGGATCTATGTTTCCGCAGGGAGCGCCTGCGCGGCGCATAAACCACAGCCCTCGGCCACCTTGCGGGCGGTCGGCGTGGAGAAGGAGCTTCTGGAATCCACAATTCGGTTCAGCCTCTCGGGATTTACGACAGAGGAGGAGATTGCATACACCTGCCAGAATCTGGAGGAGATTGTGCCGAAACTGAGACGGTATACGAGACATTAGCGGAGTGCGAAACTCCGGTAAGTTTATTGAAATTGTACAAATAGTATAACCAACACAGACGCGCTTGCGCTCCGCTCCGAACGTAATGGTACGAAGCTCGGCAGCACTTCGCCAAGTACCAACGGTTTTAATCCGAAGGATTTAAACAGTCTGCAAGGTCTGCTTATGGTTATACTATTTATACAACGATTGTAGTGTTGCGACGAGTTTCGCAATGTTCGGCCAATTAGAGCGAAGGAGAGAACATGTACAAGTCATTTCTGATTAAATATGCGGAGATCGGCGTGAAAGGAAAAAACCGCTACTTGTTTGAGGAAGCGCTGGTGAAACAGATCAAGTACGCGCTGAAAAAGGCGGAGGGCGAGTTTCTGGTGCGCCGGACGGACGGCCGCATCTATGTGGATGCGCAGTCCGATTTTGACTTTGACGAAGTGGTGGAGAGTCTGAAAAAGGTGTTTGGCATTTCCGGCATTTGTCCGGTGGTTCATGTGGAGGATGAGGGCTTTGAGAAGCTCTGTCAGGATGTGACGCGCTATATCGGTGACGTATACCCGGACAGGAACAAAAGCTTTAAGGTGGCGGCAAGGCGTGCGCGCAAAAACTATCCGCTTAACTCCATGCAGCTCAATGAGGAGCTGGGCGGCGTGATTCTGGATGCCTACCCGGACATGCATGTGGACGTGCACAACCCGGATATCCTTTTGCATGTGGAAATTCGGGACAAGATATACCTCTACTCCGAGATCATACCCGGTCCCGGCGGTATGCCTGTGGGGACGGGCGGTAAGGCGATGCTTCTTCTGTCCGGCGGTATTGATTCTCCGGTGGCGGGCTGGATGATCGCCAAGCGCGGGGTGAAGATCGACGCTGTGTACTTCCACGCGCCCCCCTACACAAGCGAGCGGGCGAAGCAGAAGGTGGTGGATCTGGCGAAAAAAGTGGCGGCCTACGCGGGGCCTGTCTGGCTGCATGTGATCAATTTCACGGATATCCAGCTTTATATCTATGACAAGTGCCCCCACGACGAGCTGACCATCATTATGCGCCGTTATATGATGCGCATCGCGGAGCACATTGCGAGGGAGACAGAGTGTCTGGGGCTGATAACAGGCGAGAGCATTGGACAGGTGGCTTCGCAGACCATGGCGAGTCTGGCGGCAACGAACGAGGTGTGCACCATGCCCGTCTACAGACCGCTGATCGGTTTTGACAAGATGGAGATTGTGGATATTGCGGAGAAAATCGACAGCTATGAGACTTCTATTCTGCCCTACGAAGACTGCTGCACCATTTTTGTGGCCAAGCATCCCGTGACGAAGCCGAATCTGAATATCATAAAGCGGCACGAGCAGAATCTGCAGGAGGAGATTGAGGCGCTGGTGGAGAAAGCGCTGGCGACGGATGAGGTGATTGTGGTGCAGGCGTAAAGCCGATCATAATCGTACATTGACAATATAATATGTTTGCCGGGGGACGTGCTCTCACCTGATCCGAGTTCTGCGGAAGAGGTGATCATTATGAGTACATATGAGGAAAGGCAGGTTATACTTACCATTGCGTTACTGGTAGTTGCAATTCTCAATTTGAAAAATAAGAAATAGCCGTCCTGATCTTTGGCAAGAGCTGACGGCTATTTCTTAATAGTTCTAAGTTTTATTCGCCGGGCCGGGTGATCTGCACTCACCTTCCGGCTGTTCTGTTAAGCATATTATATGTCATTTTTCCTCTTTTTACAAGATTTTGTGTGTGGGCTTGTGTGCATAAAAACAGCCCGGGAATTTCCCGAGCTGCTCTTTACTCTTTGATGTAAGCAGAAGCGCGCTTACATGATGTAAGGCTTCAGCGCCGCCATAACCTCATCCGTGCCGTCCTCAGCGTGGATGTTCAGGTCGATGGGCTTGGAGAGATCCAGACTGAAGATGCCCATGATGGATTTCGCATCGATAACGTATCTGCCGGATACCAAGTCAAAATCATAATCAAACTTTGTGATATCGTTCACGAAAGATTTAACCTTATCGATAGAATTTAAAGAAATCTGTACTGTTTTCATTGCGGAATTACCTCCTTTGATTTTTATACCTTCTGGGTATTATACTAAATGTTGGAAGAGCAAAAGTCAATGATAAAACAATACAAAAAATGCGGGGATTACTATGAAAAGTGTAGCATTACATAATCTGGGCTGCAAGGTAAACGCCTATGAAATGGATTTTATGCAACAAATGTTACAAGAAAAGGGATATAAAATTGTACCATTTGATGAAGCGGCCGACATCTATATTGTGAACACCTGTACGGTTACAAATATCGCGGACAGGAAGAGCAGACAGATGCTCCACCGGGCAAAAAAGAGGAATCCGGACGCGGTGGTGGTGGCGGTAGGGTGTTATGTGCAGACCGGGCAGGATACGCTTGAGAAGGACGGCGCCGTGGATCTGGCGATCGGAAACAACCGGAAGAAGGATCTGGTGGAGATACTGGAGGCGTATCTGGAGAGCCGGCAGGCGGACGGGCCGGCGGAATCGGAGCAGGGGGAGCGGGCAGGCGCGGCTGCAGACCGGGAAGAAGCGGCGGACGGAATGTGCGGGGCAGAGCGGGCAGACCGGGAAGAGGCGTCGGGCAGGACAGAAAGAGACGCACCGCAGGTCGTGATTGAAACGGTCGACATCGCCCGTGCGCCCTACGAGGAGATGACGCTCAAAACGACGGCGGAGCACACCCGCGCTTACATCAAGATTCAGGACGGGTGCAACCAGTTTTGTTCTTATTGTATTATTCCTTATGCCAGAGGGCGGGTCAGAAGCCGCGAGGAGGCGGATATTTTGAGGGAAGCGCGGGGGATGGCGCAGACGGGCTACCGTGAGATTGTGCTGACGGGCATACATATCAGCTCCTACGGGGTTGACCGGGGCTGCGGCGAACTCGTCCGCCTGCTGGAAAAGCTTTCTGAAATAGAGGAGATTGCCAGGATACGGCTCGGTTCTCTGGAGCCGGGGATTGTGACGGGGGAATTTGCCACCCGCATCAGTGCTTTGCCGAAGATATGTCCCCACTTTCATCTCTCCCTGCAGAGCGGCAGCGATACGGTGCTTCGCAGAATGAACAGACGCTATGACACGGCGGGTTATTTCAGTGCGGTAGAGCGGCTGAGAGAATGTTATGCAAACCCGGCAATTACCACAGACGTGATTGTGGGATTCCCGGGGGAGACGGAGGAAGAGTTTGCGCAGACGGAAAAGTTCCTTCGACGCGTTGGGTTTTATGAAATGCATATTTTTAAGTATTCCAGGCGGCAGGGCACCCGCGCGGCCGCTATGGAGGGACAGCTTACGGAGGCCGAAAAAGCGGTGAGGAGCGAGCGCCTGATGGGGGTGGAGCGGGAAATGTCCCGTGCGTACCGGGAGGCATTCTTAGGGAAAACGGAGGAAGTGTTGTTTGAGGAGCTTCTGGAAAAAGAGGGGAAGCATTATTGGATCGGGCATACCCCCCGCTATTTAAAGGTGGCGCGGGAGGCGGAGCCGGGGGAGAATCTGCGAAATTGTATGATCGGCGGCAGACTGGCATCCTTTTTGTCGGAAGATGTTTTGCTGATCGGTGACTGAGCGGAATGAAAACCGGCAATACGGTTTGTCGAAGAGCGCATCGGGGCGCCGGACAGCCTTGAAATAGCCGTTGCTGTGGCATTTTATTTGTGGTAATATATACCATAAAGGTGTGAAGGGGATTTTGGAGGAATCGTTGGTATGGGATTGCAAAAGAAAAAAGCGCTGCTCAGTGTCCTTTGTGCGGCGATCCTTATCCTTACAGTGGCAGGCTGCGGAAGCAAAACGCCGCTGGATCCGAAAAATCCCACTTCGATTACAGTGTGGACGTATTATAACGGCGACCAGCTGAGCGCCTTTGACAGTCTGGTGGAGGAGTTTAACGAGACTGTCGGCGCAGAAGAGGGCATTATCGTAAAGAGTGTCAGCCAAGGCTCGGTGAACGATTTGGAGGCAAATGTGCTCGCAGCCGTGCAGGGGGAAGTCGGGGCTGACGAAGTGCCGAATATCTTTATGGCCTACGCGGATACGGCCTACACGATTGACCGGATGGGTCAGGTTATGGATCTGAAGGATTACCTGACGGAAGAAGAGAAAAGCGCCTATATTGACAGCTACATCAGAGAAGGGGATTTTGCGGGAACGGGAGAGATCAAGATTTTTCCCACGGCGAAATCTTTAGAGGTGTTGGTTTTAAATAAGACGGACTGGGATGCCTTCGCGGAGGCGACGGGCGCATCCTATGATGATCTGGCGGATATTGAAGGGCTGGCAGCAACGGCCAGACGGTATTATGAGTGGACGGATGAAAGAACGCCTGATATTCCGGACGATGGCCGGGCGTTTTTCGGCCGGGACGCTATGGCGAACTACATGCTGATTGGCAGTATGCAGCTCGGTCAGGAGATTTTTGAAGTTTCCGACGGAAAGATGACGCTGCACTTTGACAAGGCGGTGGCGCGAAAACTCTGGGACAATTATTATATCCCTTTCATCAAAGGCTATTTTGCGGCGACGGGTCGTTTCCGAAGCGATGACATTAAGACGGGAAATATCATTGCTTATGTGGGAGCCAGCTCCGGGGTGTCCTTTTTCCCGGAGACGGTGAGCGTGAGCGATTCGGAGAGCTATCCCATTGAGATGGATGTACTCCCCTGCCCGCAGTTTGACGGCGGGCACTATGCGGTACAGCAGGGTGCGGGTATGGTGGTGACCAAGGGAGAGGAGCCGGAGGTATACGCCTGCGTGGAATTTCTCAAGTGGTTTACGGCGGATGAGAGAAATATTAAGTTTTCCGTGGATTCCGGTTACCTGCCTGTGACGAAGACAGCCAATCACAAGGACGCGATTGTTGGCAGCGGCGTGCAGATTAAGGAGGGCATGTTAAAGACCCTGAATGTCGGCGTGGATACTGTCAACAGCAATGAAATGTATACGACGAAAGCATTCGAGGGCGGTACAAAGGCGAGAAATATTCTGGAATACTCTCTTAGCGATAAAGCGGCGGCCGACAGGGAAACTGTAGTAAGCAGAATGGCGCAGGGCCTGAGCATGGAAGAGTCAGTGGCGGAGTTTGAGCTGGATGATAATTTTGATGCATGGTATGAGGAAACGCTGCAGCGTCTGCAAGAGTTTGTACAATAACGGCGTAGAGATAAGAGTAACGGGTGAGTACCGATATGTCGGAGCATAAGCGAAGAGAGAGAACAATTTTTTGGATGGCGCTGCGTTCGCTGCTTGTAGTGCTTGCGGTGGAAATGCTGCTCATGGTGGGCAGTCTGGTGGCAGGGGGCGTGATTCAGACGCTCAACAGCAATTCGCGGGAGATTCTGGCGAAGCAGGTGGAGAACAGAGGCAGTTATCTGACGGGCAGCATGGCCTTAAGCTGGTCGAATTTAAGTGGAATAGCCGATAAAATAAATGACTGTACACAGGAATATCTTGCGGCGGAGGGGATGACGCTGGAGGATCTTGGCAGGGAGGGCGGGGGCGACCCACTGATCAACAGGATCTGCCACGATTTGATTGACACCATGTACAACAAGCAGGTGTCGGGTATTTTTGTACTCATAAGTACACAGCCGGATGCGGCGGAGAAGATGCCGGGCATTTATCTGCGGGATCTTGACCCCACGTCCATGCCCTCCGAGCTTCATGCGGATATTCTGGTGGAGCGGGCGCCTGTGAGCGTGGTGCGTGCCGGATATCTTGCCACGGACACGGGATGGCAGCCGGTCTTTTCCGCAGCGGACAGCAAAGAACAACCTTTTTTCTTTAAACCGTATCAGGCGGCGGTGGAAGGAAACGGAAAACTTTCCGCGGAGGCCTGCGGCTATTGGACAACGGAAACTTACAGCCTTTCCGGGGATAGCAGGGAAGCCATATCCTATTCCCGGCCATTAATTCTGCCGGACGGCACGGTTTACGGTGTGCTGGGGGTGGAAGTTTTGGCGGATTATTTACAGACACTTCTGCCCTGTGGGGAGTTGTTGGAAAAAAACCGCGGCTCTTACATGCTCGCCTGCGATACGGGAGAGGGATATATAACTCCTGTTATTTTATCCGGCGAAACCATGGCGGGGGGAACGCTTGAGAAGCTGCATTTTACATTCGCGGATCAGAAGAAAGCGGTCGTGGCAGATGAGGATAATGAATATTACGGGGCGGTGAGAAATATTGTTCTCTACAGCAGAAACGCGCCCTTTGACACTGATAAATGGTATCTGGTGGGACTTGCAAAGCGGGATGACCTTTTTGCCTTTTCCATTCAGGTGACAAGGACACTGGTATTTTGTTTTGTGGAAACGTTAGCTTTCGGGCTGATCGGTATTTTTCTGGTAAGCTACCGGCTCTCCAAGCCCATACATATGCTTTCGGGTGAGGTGGAGAAGGCGAAACAGATGGGGACGCTGCCGTCCCTGCCAAGTACGGGCATTCGGGAGATCGACCAATTTTCCGGGGCGATTGAACGACTGCAGCAGGAGGTTGCGGATTCCGCCACCCGCTTTATGCAGATTATAAAGATGTCCAGTGCGGAGCTGGCCGGTTATGAGTTGAAGGAAGGCTCCGACAGGGTTTATGTGACGGACAATTATTTTCCGCTGATGGGCGAGGAAAATGTGGATATCGAAAATCTGACGGTGGATAGGTTCCGTGAGATTAAGATGGAGGTCAAGAAAAACCTGATTGCCAGAACGATGGAGGACGGCAGTACGATTTACACCATGCCGCAGAAGGATGGGAAGGTGCGCTACCTGCGTTCTTCCACGACCCAGGACGGAGATCGGCTTGTGGGGCTTTTGGAGGACGTGACGGTCTCCACACTGGAGAAAAAGCAGATCGAGAGGGAGCGCGACAGCGATATCCTGACTAAGCTTTACGGCAGGCAGGGGTTCCGCAGGGAGGCGGAGGAGCTGTTTGCCCAGCCGGAGGTGATGAAGCACGCGGCGCTGGTTATGATTGATCTGGATAACTTAAAGACCACAAACGACAGGTTTGGTCACAATTTTGGCGATCTTTACATACAGACGGCGGCGAGATGCTTTCAGGACAACACGCCGGAAAGGACGCTTTGCGCGCGCATGGGCGGCGATGAATTTTTGATCCTATTTTACGGTTTTGACGATCGGAAGACGATCAGGGAGTGCCTTGACAAATTATACCGGGCGATTGGGGAAGTGGATTTTATTCTTCCCGACGGTCAGAATATGGGGCTTTCCGCGTCCGGCGGTTATGCGTGGTATCCGGAGAATACCAATAATTTATCCGTTTTGATAAAGTATGCGGATTTTGCCATGTATCAGGTAAAACGCACCGGAAAGGGGAGGCTGCGCGAATTTGACCACAAGGCATGGGAACAGCAGATGTCGGAGGATCAGAGCCGTATCGAGTTTCATCAGATGATGGATGCGCGTAAACTCACGTATCACTACCAGCCGATATTTTGTGCATGCGACGGGGAAGTCTATGGATATGAGGCGTTGATGCGTGTGGATACGCCGGGTCTGCGCAACCCCGAGCTAGTGCTGCAGATCGCCAGGGAAGAGGGCCTTATGGGCGAGATCGAAAAGTTGACGATGTTTATGGCAAGCGAAAGATATGTGGAGCTTCTCGAGCAGGGGGCGGTGTCCCCGGAGGCCCGGCTGTTTCTTAATTCCATCGCCAATCAGGATATGACGGAGGAGGATGAACGGGAGTACCACGAGCGCTTTGCGGCGATTCAGGACAGAGTGGTTGTGGAGATTACGGAGACGGAAAATCTGGAGATGGATTTGATTCGCAAGAAAAGCAGGGCGGAGGGATTTCGGGGAATCTTCGCGCTGGATGATTACGGCAGCGGTTACAACAGCGAGTTAAATCTGCTGACGCTGCATCCCCACTATGTGAAAGTGGACGTCACCATTGTGAGGGATGTCGATGTGGATGAAAATAAACAGCAGATTGTGAAAAACATTGTAGAGTATGCCCATACGCGCGATACGAAGATTATTGCGGAGGGTATAGAGACGGGGGCGGAGTTAAAGAAGCTTCTGGAGCTTAACGTGGATCTTTTGCAGGGCTTTTTCCTTGCAAGGCCCGGTGCGGTGCCGCCTGCACTCTCGGAGGATGCGAGACTTCTCCTCTGGGATCAGAGGCAGAGCGGTTGATTTTTTCTATAAAAAATGGTAATAATAATAACAATAGATAAGGGCGTGAGAATATGCGGGAACAGGATTTAGAGAACACACAATTTTTTACGGTGGAGACGGAGCCGGAGACGGGCGTGAAGCTCGTGCTGTCCACGGTATATGAGGCGTTGACGGAGAAGGGTTATAACCCGGTCAATCAGATTGTCGGCTACATTATGTCGGGTGATCCCACTTACATTACCAGCCATAAGAGTGCGCGCAGCCTGATTATGAAAGTGGAGCGGGACGAGCTTGTGGAGGAAATGCTTGTGGAATATATCAAAAACTCCATTGAAGGCCAATGTAAAAAGAATTGAGAATGCCCAATAGCAGGCGTTCTTGGTACTGGAGTATGATGGTAGAGGGACAACAAATGAGAATCATGGGGCTTGATCTTGGATCCAAAACGGTGGGGGTGGCCATCAGCGACCCGCTGCTTATTACGGCGCAGGGGATCGAAATCATCAGGCGCAAGGAAGAGAACAAGCTGAGACAGACGCTTGCGCGCATTGAGGCGCTGATCGTGGAGTACGAGGTGGATCGGATCGTGCTTGGTCTGCCGAAGAACATGAACGACACGCTGGGAGAACGGGCGCAGCTTTCCCTTGCATTTAAGGAAAAGCTGGAGCGGCGCACGGGGCTTCCCGTGGTGATGTGGGACGAGAGACTGACGACGGTGGCGGCGGATAAGGCGATGATGGAGGCCGGTATCCGCAGAGAAAACCGTAAGGATTATGTGGATATGATTGCGGCGTGCCTGATTTTGCAGGGGTATCTGGATTCGCGCGAAACTTCGTCTTAGGTACTGAGACTGCGATTGAAACAGTTTCCAAGAGTATGCTTATCATTATGTTATTTACGCAATATATAGGCTGAGATAAGTTTCGCAGGAATCAGAGTATGGAGGATATATGGAGAAAATTACATTTACACCGCAGGAGGGCGGCGCTGTCGAGTTTTATGTTTTGGAACAGACGATGATCGGCGGCGTGAATTACCTTCTGGTGACGGATTCCGGGGAAGGGGACGGCGATGCGCTTATTCTGCGCGACATTTCCGCGCCGGAAGATGTGGAAGCGGTGTATGAGATCGTGGAAGACGATGAAACATTAAACGCAGTGGCGGCTGTGTTTGAAAAGATAGTGGATGACGTGGATATTATAAATTAGAAAACGGAGGTAAATTTTTTTGAGAAAAAATGAAGAAGGAAGGTCAGCGAGTAAGCTGAAGGCTATCCCATTAGGCGGGCTTGAGCAGATTGGGCTTAATATTACTGCCTTTGAGTATGAGGATAGCATTGTTGTGGTGGACTGCGGTCTGTCATTCCCGGAGGATGAGATGCTGGGAATTGATCTGGTGATACCGGATATCACATATCTGAAGGATAATGCTGACAAGGTCAAGGGGTTTGTGATCACCCACGGACACGAAGATCACATCGGGGCGCTGCCCTATGTATTAAAGGAGTTGAACATACCGATTTATGCGACAAAGCTTACTATGGGCATCATAGAAAATAAGCTGGAAGAGCATGGGCTGATGAAGACAACCAAGAGAAAGGTAGTCAAGTTCGGGCAGTCCATCAATCTGGGGCAGTTTCGGATTGAGTTTATTAAGACGAATCACAGCATTGTGGACGCGGCGGCGCTGGCGATTTATTCCCCGGCGGGCGTGGTGGTGCACACTGGAGACTTCAAGGTGGACTATACGCCGGTGTTCGGTGACGCCATAGATTTGCAGAGATTTGCAGAGATCGGGAAAAAGGGCGTACTTGCACTTATGTGCGACTCCACCAATGCGGAGAGACCCGGTTTTACGCCTTCCGAAAAGACGGTTGGAAAGACGCTGGATTCCCTTTTCCTGGAACATAAGGACACCCGTATTCTGATCGCTACCTTTGCGTCCAATGTGGACAGGGTGCGTCAGATCATTAATACGGCGGAGAAATTTGACAGAAAAGTTGTAGTGGAAGGCCGCAGCATGGTGAATATCATTGATACGGCTTCCAAGCTGGGCTACCTGCAGATCGCGGACAGGACGCTGATCGACGTGGAGGAGCTCAAAAACTACCCGCCGGAGAAGACGGTCATCATTACGACCGGCAGCCAGGGCGAAAGTATGGCAGCCTTGAGCCGCATGGCGGGCAATAACCACAAAAAGATATCCATTATGCCGGGAGATACCGTTATTTTCTCGGCCCATCCGATACCGGGCAATGAGAAAGCGGTCACCAATGTGATCAATGAGCTGCAGATGAAGGGCGCGGATGTGATTTTTCAGGATGTTCATGTGTCCGGGCACGCCTGTCAGGAGGAGATCAAGCTGATCTATTCCCTTGTAAAACCCAGATATGCGATTCCTGTTCACGGGGAATATAAACACAGGAAGGCGCAGGCAAAGATTGCGGCTCAGCTTGGAATCCCCAAAGAAAATATTTTCATGCTGCAGTCCGGCGATGTGCTGGAGATGGATGACCACAAGGCAGTCGTGAACGGAAAAGTGCCCGTGGGCGCGATTCTGGTGGATGGTCTCGGCGTGGGCGACGTGGGCAATGTGGTGCTTCGGGACAGACAGCATCTGGCGGAGGACGGCATTATGATCGTGGTAATGGCGCTGGAATCTCACAGCGACCAGCTTATTTCCGGCCCTGATATCGTGTCGAGAGGATTTGTCTATGTGAGAGAGTCCGACGAGCTGCTTGACGAGGCGAGGCTTCTCGTGGAGGAGGCCGTGCAGGACTGCATTGACAAGGGCAAGACCGACTGGGGTAAGCTTAAGAGCACCGTCAAGGATGTATTGAGCGATTTTGTCTGGAAGAAGACAAAGAGAAGGCCGATGATATTACCGATCATTATGGAGGTATAATACCATGTCAGAGAAAGAGATCATAGAGGCAGCCAGAGACTTTGCAGATAAGATTATGACCTCAGATGCTTACAGGGAATATCTGTACCAGAGAGAAAAGATAAAGAAACAGCCGGAGATTTACGAGAAGGTTAACGAGTTCAGGCAGCGCAATTTTGATTTGCAGAACGAGACGGACAGCGAAGATATGCTTGACCGCATGGAGGCTTTCGAGAGGGAGTATGAGAAATTCAGGGAAAATCCTCTCGTGGATGATTTCCTGCAGGCGGAGCTGGCCTTCTGCCGCATGATGCAGGAGGTATACGTACTGCTGGCGGATGAGATAGATTTCGAGGTATAACTATGAGTATAAAAGGAATTATCGGTTCCACGGCGGAACTGATTATCAAAATTGTCGTTTTGGCTTTTGCCGTCACCTATATCACGAGAGCGGCCACGGCGGCCTACGATTACGGTTACCGCATATTTACCGAAGAGCCGGTCTCTCTCGGGGAGGGCCGGACGATCAGCGTCAGCGTGGACGACCCGGTGTCCGTCAGAGCGGTGGGCGAGATGCTGGAGGAGCGGGGGTTGATCCGTGACGGGAAACTTTTTGTCATTCAGGAGCTCTTGTCGGAGAACCACGGCAAGCTTCAGCCCGGCATCTACGACCTGAGCACTGCCATGACGGCGGAGGAGATGATGGAAGTGATGGCGGCGGACGCTCCTGAGGAGAGCGAAGAGGACGCGGAAGGAGAGTCACAGTGATTTCAGATGAGCGCATGGAGACATTTCTCGCTTCTCTGGACGCGGGCAACACACCATTTCTTGATCAGATAGAACGTGAAGCTTTGGAAACCAATGTGCCGGTGATACGCACGCAGACGCAGGGACTGCTCCGGTTCCTGCTTGCGCTGCATAAACCCATGTCCATTTTGGAGGTGGGCTGTGCCATTGGTTTTTCTGCGCTTTTGATGAGCGAGTATGCTCCGGCGGGGTGTAAGATTACTACCATTGAAAAATATGAGAAAAGGATTCCTGTGGCGAAGGCGAATTTCGTGCGGGCGGAAAAGGAAGACGCCATCACGCTTCTGGAGGGGGATGCCGCGGATATCCTGAAGGAGCTGACGGGGCCTTACGACTTCATTTTTATGGACGCGGCCAAGGGGCAGTATATTCATTTCATGCCGGAGGTTCTGCGGCTTCTTGCGCCGGGCGGCCTCTTGGTGTCCGACAATGTGTTACAGGACGGCGATATTTTGGAATCCCGGTTTGCCGTGGAGCGGAGAAACCGCACGATTCACAGCAGGATGCGGGAATATCTCTATGAGCTTACGCACCACGAGGCGCTGGAGACGGTGGTGCTGCCCGTGGGGGACGGCGTGACGGTAAGCGTTAAAACGATGCCGAACGAGAGAAGCTGACAACCGGGCGGTGAAAGATGTATGAGAGCATTCGAACAGAGAGGCGAGGAAGCAAAAAAGCACGTCTGGTATGACATGTAATCGCGCGACGGTCGAAGCCTTACGATTGAGAGAAACGGTGCTGGGAGAGCCGACAGTGAGATGAAAAAAATAGAAAAAAAACCGGAACTTCTGGTGCCTGCCGCCAGTCTGGAAGTATTGAGAACGGCTGTTATTTTTGGGGCGGACGCGGTGTATATCGGCGGGGAGGCTTTTGGGCTGCGTGCCAAGGCGAAAAATTTTTCGGCACAGGAGATGGCGGAGGGCATTGCCTTTGCCCATGAGCGGGGCGTGCGGGTGCATGTGACCGCCAATATTCTTGCGCACAATTACGATCTGGAGGGAGCGCGGGCTTACTTTCGGGAACTTAAGGAACTGCAGCCGGACGCGCTGATTATAGCGGATCCCGGCATGTTTGCGCTGGCGAGGGAAATCTGTCCGGAGATTGACATTCATATTTCCACCCAGGCCAACAATACGAACTATATGACCTACCGCTTCTGGCATGAGCAGGGGGCGAAGCGGGTGGTATCGGCGAGGGAACTTTCGCTGAAGGAAATAAAGGAAATTCGGGAGCAGATACCGGAGGATATGGAGATCGAGAGCTTTGTCCACGGAGCAATGTGCATTTCTTATTCGGGGCGGTGTCTGCTGAGCAATTATTTTACAGGGCGGGACGCGAACCACGGGGCCTGCACCCACCCCTGCCGCTGGAAGTACGCGCTGGTGGAGGAGACGAGGCCGGGCGAGTATCTGCCCGTCTTTGAGAACGACCGGGGTACTTTTATCTTTAATTCCAAAGATCTGAATATGATAGAGCATATCCCGGAGCTGGTGGATGCGGGGATCGACAGCTTTAAGATCGAGGGCAGGATGAAGACGGCGCTCTATGTGGCGACCGTGGCGCGCACCTACAGGCGTGCCATTGACGATTATTTTGTCTCCGAGGAGCGGTACCGCGCCAACATGGACTGGTACCGTGCGGAAATCGCCAAGTGCACCTACCGCAAATTTACCACGGGTTTTTATTTCGGGAAAGCCGACGAGGATACGCAGATATACGACGAGAGTACCTATGTGAGCGAGTATATTTATCTGGGCATTGTGGGCGCGGTGGTTGAGGCTGGGGCTCCGGCGGAAGATGCGGCTGTGGGCAGCAGAGGCATGACGACGGCAGACGGCGACGCAGCGGGCGGCAGTGTGGAGAGCCCGTTCTGCGCCCGTATCGAGCAGCGCAACAAATTTTGCGTGGGGGATGAGATCGAGATTATGAAGCCGGGCGGGGAGAATATCCCCGTAAAAGTGATTGCCATGTACGATGAGGAGGGACGTCCTGTGGAGTCCTGTCCGCATCCGAAGCAGACGATCGACGTGAAACTGTCCGAGGTGCCGGAAGTGGGGGATATTCTGCGGGTCGAAAAAAAATTTTAAATTTCTGCTTGCATTTTGAGAAAAAGTAGGGTATTCTTATAGACGTAAATTGTATACAGGTATTCAGAACGATGGCGTTCCAAAAAAGGAGTTTTTTTGGAGCGCATTTTTTTGAAACCGGGTGAGGAGGATAATTGTTATGAGCGAAGTATTCAATGTGGAAGAAATATTTGCGAAAAACGTGTTTACGCTCGGTAAAATGCAGCAGCGCTTAACGAGAAACGCTTACAAGGAAGTCGTTAAGGTCATGAACGAGGGCGGCGAGCTTTCCATGAACACCGCGAATATCGTGGCAAAGGCGATGAAGGACTGGGCGGTGGAGAACGGCGCGACACACTATACGC
>ERZ779637.167-NODE-167-length-48116-cov-25.213312_pt1 | contig 48116 bp, 48 predicted proteins | sample MGYA00514196_ERZ779637 | MGnify/ENA primary metagenome ERZ779637 (study PRJEB29562, sample SAMEA4376700) | mouse gut metagenome | isolation source: Cecum | study: EMG produced TPA metagenomics assembly of the A DSS colitis mouse model was used to assess the...
ATTCCGCCTCCGCGGACTCTTCCTCGTACTCTTCTTCCTCTACGGATTCCGCCTCCGCAGACTCTTCCTCGTACTCTTCTTCCTCTACAAATTCCTCCTCCGCAGGTTCCTCCCCGTACTCTTCTGCCTCATAGAACTCTTCCTCCGCAGACCCTTCCTCGTAATATTCCTCTATATGCTCCGCTGCGAGGGATTCGTTCTCAGCGGATCCCTCGTCAATTTCCTCCAATTCTTCCACCGCGTCCTCTTCGGTGACAGCCCCCTCTTCAACCGATGCCCTTTCGGCCTCGGTCACAATTTCCTCCAGTTCCGCCCCCTGCTCCAACTTCTCCAGAAGCCCGTCCCTTATGGACTCTTCAAAGGCGGTGAACATCGGACCTGTCTGCCGGAGTACCTTCTGGTGGATCGCCTCCCTGCGCTTCTCCTCATTGTCACGCTTCATGCGCTCCCACTCAGCCAATATGTCTTCTATGCGCATCTGCCCGGTGATCTGCTTTTCCACCTTCTCCGTCTCAGGAACCACCAGACTGATCTGGCCGTCGGATTCCATTGACAATACCTCGGCCATCTCTTTGGGAGGCTCAATGCCCAGAGTCTGCATCCGCAACTGCTCCATAACCATGGCCGCCGTCCGGTCTTCCGTTTCTGAGGGTGTTTCCTCTTTTGGAGAAACCGCGGAAAACGGCTCTTTTTCCGCAGGCGCCACTTCCTCCGCTGCGTCTGTTTCCCCCGTTGGAATATCCTCTGTATAGATTTCCTCCTCCGCTGGAATATCCTCTGTATAGATTTCCTCCTCCGCTGGAATATCCTCTGTATAGATTTCCTCCTCTGTCAACAACTCCTCCGCCGGCGCTGCTGCCTCCGTCAGTCCAATATCTCCCATCTCGCCTGTGGCGCCAAAGAAAACCTCCGTTTCCACCTGCTCCTCTGTGGTCTCGTCCGATCCGCCCTCCGGCTCCGCCTGCAGACCGTCGTACATGTCCGCATCCGTCTCCATCATAGGCTCCGCAATGCTGTCAGTTAATTCTGTCTGGGATTCCTCATCCTCCAGCACCTCCCGCAGTCCCTCGGCCAATTCTTTCTGCAGGTTGATAGTGTTATACTGCCCCACATCCATGGTCTTGACCTGAATTTCTATCTCCTCCGAAGGAATGCGGATCGTAGGGGCATGTAGCACATCCACAGGCTGAACCGCGTATTGGGCCTCCTCCGCCATACCCGGCTCCTCTGTCTCCGCCACATATGTATTCTCAGTGTAATACTCCTGCCCCTCGGCCTCTTCATAAACCGGTTCTGAATCCTCATAATCTGGCTCTGCATTTTCATAGACCGGCTCCGGCTGGAAACGGCTGTCATATTTCCCCTGTTGTTCGGAGGTGAGAGGCTGGTGGAGCATCTTGAGTTCCATGGCTTTCACCACATATTTTCCCTCTCCAAACCACAGAATCAGTTCATCACACTCTTCGATACATTTGGTAGCCAGCCCCACCCTGTGATACAGGTAGGCCAGTTCATAGGCCCATTTCTCCCGGTAATCCTTGGCTTTCAGTTCCTCCAGCACGGCAATGCGCTCTTCCAAACTCACATCCTGGGCCTGGTACAGCTTGTACTGCAAAATATAACGTCCTGTGTCCTTGGGAGCAATCTGCACAAATTCTTTATAGTATTCTATGGCCATCACGTAGTCTTCTATCTTGATGGAGAGTTCACAGAGGGAATATACGATGGTCCGCGCGCCGGGATGACGGTCGTAAGCCAACAGCAATATATCACGGCTGTCCTCATATCTGCGGTTGATTTTGTACAGGTCACTGATAGTACACAACATCATCACGCTCTTGACCCGGCGCCAGTCTATACTGTCCGCAATCTCCGCAGCCTGCTGGTATTCTCCCTGGGCAATCAATGCCTTTATTTCATCTGCTTTTATCTTATATTCATTTTTATCCAAAGTTTCCTCTTTCCTGCATATCGCAGGCCGAGCCTGCGATACTGCGTTAATACGTATTTGGATGTTTCACATCCAAACTTCCCTTGTCCCTGCATAACGCGGGCTGTGCCCGTGTTATTGCGTTAATGCGTATTTGGATGTTTCACATCCAAACTTCCTCTTTCCCCCATAGCACACGCAAAGCATCCGATCACGGTCTATCTTCAAAACCGCATCGGAATAAATAGTTACCTTAAGTGTATCATAGTGAACGAAGTATGTCAAAAATAAATGTGGAAAAAAGGAGAAAAAATACAAGATATTGTGTCGGGCCCCAGGAGAGCCCGACTATATATCGACTTTTAGAAAACAGAGGAATCTTTTTTAAGCAGATTGCTGAGATCTGCAAACTGTTCCAACGTCAAGGCCTCTCCCCGGACCGTGGCCGACAGTCCCATCTCCTCCAGCGCCGCCGCAACCTGCTCTCTGGATATCCCCAGGCCGTTGGCCAAACCGTTGGCCAGAGTCTTGCGGCGCTGGTTGAAGGAGGCCCGAATCAGCGCAAAGAGATGCTTTTCGTCCTGCGCTTCCACCGGGGGCTTTTGATATCTGGTCAGCCGTATCACTGTGCTGTCCACGTTCGGCCGGGGCATAAAGCAGTTGGCAGGCACATGGGCCACCACCTCAGGCAGGGCATAGTACTGCACCGCCAGGGACAGCGCCCCGTAATCCTTGGTCCCAGGGCCCACCTGCATACGATCCGCCACTTCTTTCTGAACCATGATGGTAATACTCTGCACCGGCACATGGTTCTCCAACAGACTCATGACAATGGGGGTTGTGATATAGTAGGGCAAATTCGCCACCACTTTGATGGGCCTGCCCTGGTTGCGCTCCCGGACAATCCGCCCCACATCCACCTTCATGATGTCCTCGTTGAGCACCGTCACATTGTCATAGGCGGACAGGGTGTCCTGCAGAATCGGAATAAGCGCCCTGTCGATCTCCACGGCCACCACCTCTCTGGCGCTTTCCGCCAGGTACTGGGTCATGGTGCCGATGCCCGGCCCTATCTCCAGCACACAGTCTTCATCGGTGATCTGAGCCGCATCCACGATTTTTTCCAGCACATGGGAATCAATCAGAAAATTCTGCCCGAATTTTTTTTGAAAAACAAAATTGTATTTTTGCAGTACCGCAATGGTATTCTGGGGAATGCCCAAATTTGCCATATGTACGCCTCCTTATTAGCGTTTTGCATATTCCGTGTCCGCCCTATCTGTCCAGAAACCGCATCACTTCCAGCAGATCCCGGCAGATTAGGACACTCTTTTCCCGCATCTCCTGATCCGGCGCAATCAGATCCGGCACCATGACCGGAATCATCCCGGCGCTGTGGGCCGCCCGGATTCCATTGGGAGAATCCTCGATGGCCAGTGCCCGGGCCGGCTCCACGCCCAGGCTTTTGCAAGCCATGAGGTAGATATCCGGACAGGGCTTGGAATGTTCCACCATATCCCCTGTAGTCAGGCTCCGAAAATACTCCCGGATCCCCGCCCGCTCCAAGTGCCCCTCCACAGAGGGACGGGAGGTGGAAGACGCCAGACCGATATCATAGCCCCCTGCCCGCAGAAAATCAAGAATCTCTCTGACACCGTTTTTGACAGGCAGGCCCTTTTGCTCTATATAGTTGTGAAACCATACCGAAGCCTGCTTTCTGAAGTATTCATAGTCATAGACATCCCCGTAAAACTCCTGAAACAGGGCTTTCGTATCCGTCAGATTCCTGCCGATACAGGCAGGGAAAAAAGTACCCATATCCGGGATTCCCTGCTCCCCGGCCACGGCAACCCAACTGTCCATGCATAGCTTCTCTGTGTCAAACAATACGCCGTCCATGTCAAATATCACTGCTTTTACTGTCATGTGTTCCTCCCGCCTGTAATTAATGATAATAGAAATCCTCCATAAAATGGATGCAGTTATACACAACCAACACATCCACCTTGTCACTGGTCACATACTGTTCCATCATGGAAAACAGGCTGCCGTTGTAGTAGCGTAGATCCAGCACATAAATTTTCTCGTAGTGAGGAGCCAATATAGGGATCAGAGAGTTGGCATAGGAGTCCTTGATCAGAAACAGTTCTCTGTCTTTAGCCACATAGGCCGTGTCGATCTCCATGAAAGCATGGTTGTCATCCAAAAAATACCCATACTGGTTCTTGCCATCCAAATAGGAAGGCTCATAGTAACTGGTGGTCTCCCTGGTAAAATCATACACCACCTTGACCCTGCGGCTGGTAGTCCTGGGGAAAATCTGGATCTCGTCTGCCTTCATGGGCAGATTGAGCCGGGAGTGCAGTGTTCCCAAAAAGCTGTCAGACACTGTCTCCAGATCCTGGGGATCAAAATTGCGGGGAGGATAATCCATAACCTGCGTCCACTGCTGATAACCATAGAAAGCGCCCAGTGTAGTCCAGTGGTGATCTGTCCTGTAATAAATCTGCTCTTCTCTGTGCTCTTCAAGAATCGGGAACACGTCAATGACTTGCTCCTGCCCTATCTTTTCTTTAACCTGGGCCAGCAGCCCCCTCTGGTCATAACTGACCGCGTAAGCGGGGAGCTTATCCGTCAAAATGTTGTCGGCTGTGGGCACCAGCATAACCATCGTCCCGGGATACCGCTCCGTCAGTTCCAGCAGTTGTCCCAGCCGCTTATTCACCAGCAGCTGATCGTAATCCTCAGGCAGATGCTGTTCTATCAGATAACCGTCCCGGGCCAGATAGACGCCCTTGATCAATTTTTTCTGCAGCAGAATATCCATCCGGGTCTTAAGCATAACCCAATTGTCCCGGCTCACAAACTGATCCGTGGCATAAGCCTCATATTTCTCCTCGTAGCTGCCGTTCAAAACATTCTCCAGGCTCCACTCCGGCCTTTGCGCCAATATTCTGTTTTCCGTCTCCGAGAAAAGGCGGTCCGCCTTCACCAGATCCGCCACGGTAAAAACCAGCAGCACCAAAGCCAGCAGCGCCACCGTCATACCCGCATGGAATTTTTCGTTTTCCGCTTTCATATCAATATCCTCTGCGTCAATCAAAATCTAAAATACAAAAAAGGATTATAGGAGGCTTCCACAATATAGGCGATGGATGCCAAAAGCAGCAGGGCGGGAACCAGCTTTTCCAACACCCTGCGAATTGCCACAATGCCGCTTCCGTTGGCCCGGAAGAGGGTTTCCGACAGTCGGTGCGCCAGCGGTGTGGCCGCTATTGCCGCAAAAATCAACAGTACACGGTATTCCAACAGGATGAAAAGCGTGGGCGAATCATACAGTCCTGCCGCTCCCTGGCCGAACATTACGTACAGATAGTTCAATGCGCCGGCCCCGCTCTCTATGGCAAAGAACACCCAACTCACCAGTACCACCAGCCAAGTGTACAGCCGCCCCACCAACGAGGGCAGGGCGTTTAGCACCCGCCCCAGCACCAGTTTTTCCAAAGTGAGCCACAGGGCAAACCATAGCCCCCACAGCAGGAAATTCCATCCTGCCCCATGCCATATGCCCGTCAGCATCCATACGATCAGGATATTCAGCAGCTGCCGGGGCAGCCCCTTGCGGTTGCCCCCCAGCGGGATATAAACATACTCCCGAAACCAGCCGCTCAGAGAGATATGCCACCTGCGCCAGAAGTCCGTGATGGACTTTGCCACGTAGGGGTAATTGAAATTTTCCGGAAAATGAAATCCCAATATCGCGCCCAGACCGATAGCCATATCCGAGTACCCGGAGAAATCAAAATAAATCTGGAAGGCATAGGCCACCACCCCCAGCCAGGCCCCCAGCACGGTGGTATCCGCCAGATTTCCGCCGGAAATCTCCGTCCACAGAAGCCCCAGATTGTTGGCCAGCAGCACTTTCTTGGCCAGGCCGGCCACGAATCTGCGGCAGCCGTAACTGATGGCGCTTATATCTGCCTTCCGCTGGCGCAGCTGTTCCTGCACATCCCGGTATTTTACAATGGGCCCCGCAATCAGCTGGGGGAACATAGTCACATAGACACCGAAATCCAATATGTTTTTCTGTATCTTGGCCTCGCCCCGGTAACAGTCAATGGTATAGGACATGGTCTGGAAGGTATAAAAGGATATGCCGATGGGCAAGGGTAATTCCAGCAGAGGAATGCTGCAGCCCAACAGCCGGTTGACAGTGCCGATCAAAAAATCGCTGTATTTGAAAAAGCCCAGAAGTCCAAGATTGATCACGATGGAGGAAATCAGAAGCCCCTTGGCGACACGTCGGTTCTTACATGCGCCAATCAGTCTGCCGTGCAGATAATCCGACAGAGTGGAAAAGAACATCAGGAGCACATATACCGGCTCTCCCCACGCGTAAAAGACAAGACTCCCCAAAAAGAGGATGATATTTCTCATCCTCCGGGGAGTCACAAAATACAGGATCATAAAGATCGGTAAAAACCGAAATAAAAAGGGTATACTGCTAAATACCATAATCTGTTCCCCTTACTTACCCTGTTCCTGCATATAGCAAGCATCGCTTGCCGTTTACTGCTGGATCACCCTCTCTATGGCTTCCAGGGCTGTCTCGTTCAATTGCTGACAATGGCTGATCACCGCCTCGTCCCCTGCTTCCATGGCTTCCATCGTATCCGCTCCCAGCTGCACAAAACAGGCATAATCCCCTACCACCTCGATCCGGGACGCCTGGACTATTCCCACATTCTTGGGATACTGCATGGTATTGTTTACCTGAGTGTCACGATAGCTGTTCAACACCTCTTCCACCGCGTCGATTTGACCCTCGTTGGCCTGAATGACAATCAAAGTGTCCACATTGGCGCTGATCATGGGCATTTCTCCCCAGAAATCGGCGTACATGTCGCTTGTCAGGCCATAAGATTCCAAATACTCCGGCGGAATCTGGGTATCCGGCCAATAATTGTCCCCCAGTACGTCAACCACCGCCTGACGGATAGCGCTCATCTGCTCGCTGATGCCATCCTCCGGCATCTGGGAAGACTCGTCTCCCGGCTGCTGGTCGGGTTCCGGCTGGGACTCCGGCTCGGATATGGACTCTGTGGCGGTGTCAGTGACCGACGATTCCTGATTGTCCCCCGTCTGACTTCCGTCATTTCCCTCATTCCTGTTGCCACAGCCCGCCAAGCCAAGAATAAGCGTTGCTGTCATAAAAAATACTGCCAGTTTCTTCATAATACTCCTTTCTGTCACTAAGCGCAAGTGACAAGTGATTAAATCACTTTAGTAATATTAACAGTATACCCTATTTTCCAGAAAATGTATTATTAAAAATTCTTAATATTTTCGCGCGTCGAAATTTATGCGTGACAGCTTCATTAATTTCCTGTATACTTTCCTTGCCGCACTCATTTATTTCGCTTAGAAAGGCAGGTTATAACTATGAGCATCTTAAATGTGGAACATCTGACCCATGGCTTCGGAGACAGGGCCATCTTTCAGGATGTGTCCTTCCGGCTGTTAAAGGGAGAGCACATCGGCCTAATTGGAGCCAACGGCGAAGGCAAGTCCACCTTTATGAATATTATTATCGGAAAACTGACGCCGGATGAGGGCCGGATCGAGTGGGCCAAAAATGTCCGGGTGGGCTATCTGGATCAGCACACGGCGCTGCAGGCGGGTATGACCATCCGTGAGGTATTATCCTCCGCCTTCGATTTCCTCTATGAGATGGAATCCCAGATGAACGGACTCTGCGACAAGATGGCAGAAGCCTCCCCCGATGAGCTGGAAGTCTGCATGGAGGAGTTTGGCACTCTCCAGGAGTTGCTGACCCAGCATGATTTCTATATGATCGACGCTAAAGTGGAAGAGGTAGGAAGAGCATTGGGGCTTGTGGATATCGGCCTTGACCGGGATGTGGCACAACTCAGCGGGGGCCAGCGCACCAAGGTGCTGCTTGGCAAGCTGCTGTTGGAAAAGCCGGATATCCTGCTTCTGGACGAGCCCACCAACTACCTGGACGCGGAACATATCGTCTGGCTGAAGCGCTATTTAAACGAATATGAAAATGCCTTCATCCTGATCAGCCATGATATTCCTTTCCTGAACAGCGTCATCAACCTGATCTATCATATGGACAATCGCCAGTTGACCCGGTATGTGGGAGATTACGACAAGTTTCAGGAAGTTTATGCCATGAAAAAAGCCCAGCTGGAGGCCGCCTACAACAAGCAGCAGAAAGAGATCGCTGACCTGAAGGACTTCGTGGCCCGCAACAAGGCCCGGGTATCCACCCGCAATATGGCTATGTCCCGCCAGAAAAAGCTGGACAAGATGGAGGTGATTGAACTGGCCGGGGAAAAACCCAAACCGGAGTTCCGCTTTAAGGAGGCCCGTACCCCCGGCAGGTATGTTTTCCAGACCCACGACTTGGTGATCGGCTATGACGCCCCCCTGTCCAGCGCTTTGAATCTGGAGATGGAGAGGGGACAGAAGATCGTCCTCACAGGAGCCAACGGCATTGGCAAGACTACACTGCTAAGGAGTATACTGGGGCTGATCCCGCCTCTGTCCGGCTCCGTGGAACAGGGGGACTATCTGCAGATCGGCTATTTTGAGCAGGAGATGGACCAGAATATAGACACCTCCTGCATTGAAGAACTTTGGAAAACTTTTCCCGGTTTTACCCAGTATGAGGTGCGCTCCGCTCTGGCAAAATGCGGCCTGACTACCAAGCATATCGAGAGCAAGGTCAGGGTTTTGAGCGGCGGTGAACAGGCAAAGGTACGGCTGTGTAAATTGATCAACCAGGAGACCAACGTACTGCTGCTGGACGAGCCCACCAACCATCTGGATGTAGAGGCCAAGGCGGAACTGCGGCGGGCTCTGTCAGAGTACAGAGGCAGCATTCTCATGGTCTGCCATGAACCGGAGTTCTACGAGGGGCTGGCCACGGAGGTGTGGGACTGTACGAAGTGGACTACCAGGATTATTTAGATATGGTATAATTTTGGGGATATCATTTTCTACATGCCCTTCGTGGTCTCCGACAGAACCAAAAATTCCGACAGGAATCGGGAGATGTTAAAAGTTCTAATCCCGTTATGGGCATTGCGTTTTTTTAAACGTTCCAGATAATAATAGCCAAACCCCGTCCGCTCATTGGATAGCACCCCCAGCTCATAGGCTTTGTCGGAGGGATCCTCCAGATAGTAGGCATTCAGGTCATATCCCTCCTCTATCATCAGTTCAATCAGCACCGGGGCGGCGTCCGCGTTGAGATGACTCAGAAAGCGGTAATCCTCGTAGGGTTCTCCCTCAAAAAAGGCGCTGCGGGTCTCCAGGTCCGTGCTGGCCACATTGACCCTGGCGATAAAGTAATCCGGATGGCAAAAAGACAATACCATATAACACAGTGTTACTGTCACCATACTGTAGCGAAAAAGCGGAAAGCCCTCCTTTATAATGGATATGATAATGCCTGTAAAGAGCAGGAACAGCACCGCCAGGCCCCAAAGCACAAATATCCGCAGGAATGTCAGATAATACCATCTGATATAAATAATCATCCGCATGGCGCTGGAGGCGATCATAATATAAGTACACAGTGACATCACTGTCAGTATTCCCTTCAGCACCTTGCTCTCCTTAAAACATCCCAAACCAATCAGCACAAAAATCAGATTCAATACACTGACTGCCAGCAGCTGGAAAAAACCTTCCCTGGCATATTCGGCATAGGTATAGCCTGACGGAAGCGTCATATTCCCCATAAACAAATATACAATCTGAATCACGCTGAAAACCAGGTACAGCAGCGTCAGCAAAGTGGCGATGGTGATGGCTATCATAGGCTCCCCTCTGCGACCATCCTTCACCTCCTGATTGATGGTCCTTTTACACAAGTAACTCAAGATGCCGTAGGAGGCCAGGAACATGAAGGCCCACATGAATAAAACCAACAGAATATTCTCCAGTCGAAGATGCTCCAATAACCGTTCTGTCATATTCCGGAACACTGCGTCCGCGCTGATCAGCAGCGGCAGCACCACCATGAAGATAGGGAGGGCAATCACCAGTCCCAGCACTACATACAGCACTTTGCTGTTCTTGCTTTTCATTTTGTTTTTTGTATACCAGCCCGCGTCCCTGAAGGGACGATCCAACTCACCGACGGCCATGAACGACGTCTGGCAGATGGCCCCCACATATTTGCTCAGGTTCCATCTTCTGGTATCATAGAGGGTGGACAGCAGGAAACTGATGGTCAGCAGGAAGATTCCCAGCTTATTCAGGGCTATAATCCTTCCGTCGTCGGTGCAGAAAGTGGACACTGCCAGCAGCATCATACTCACTGTGTAAAAGACGCTTCCTTTTTTTAAGGAAATCTCCAGTTTTGCAAAGCAGAAGCAGATATAACAGAGACTTCCTGCCACGAAAAAAGGGTACGTCACCCCGCTGCTGTTGCGGTACATGCAAAAGGCATACAGGCAGGCATACAGGAAAGAAGCCAGGCCGAAGATCTGGAAATTCTCTTTCATCTTTTTAGCTTCCGGCGTGTCCGGCTGTTTCACCGGGCCAGGCATGGGAACAGGTCCTCCCATAGGGGGATATGGGGGACGCTCCCCTGAAATGGCGCCGTTTGGCGCTACGGGCCTCGGGCTGGGAGCCGATCCGACGGCAGAATTTGGCTGCGGCAGAGCGCCGCCTGACGGCTCCTGCCAGATACTGTTTTGCATATTTTCCATGGTGTTATAACTCCTTTCATTCTAAACTCTACAACATAGGCGTTTGCGAAACTCCCTTTCTGCGCATACTTATCCGTCTCCCTTTCGATTATTCCTGCTGATTGTCCTCTAAGGGCCCTTCGTCCCCTAAATCTTCCACATATTCCAGGATATCCCCGGGCTGGCAGTTCAGAGCCTTGCAGATGGCATCCAGCGTGGACAGGCGCACCGCTTTAGCCTTATTATTTTTTAAAATGGACAGGTTAGCCAGGGTAATATCTATCTCACCAGCCAACTCCGTCAGCCCCTTTTTTCGTTTTGCCATCATGACATCCAGATTGATTATTATTGACATAGCGTCCTCTTTCCATTGCCTTAATCTCTATTTCAAGCAGCCCGGGCGTCCCCGACGCTGCGGAATCTTTCGTACTCAAATCGTCATGTCATTCTCTTCCTTGTAATTTATGGCCTCGTCAAAGATCTGAGCCAGCACCTGACAGAACAGCCCGGCGATTACAAACACCAAAATAATCACCAGCATGGCGATCGTGGTATAGACGATGGTCCGCACGATGGACATAAGCACGATCAAGCCGCTATAATAGCTCATGTGCTTTAGACTGGCCACATTCTCCCGCACAAAACAGTTCTTGGCCAGCACGGTCCTGAACATTTTCCGCAGTTCCCATATAATGGCCAGTGCCAGAATCCCCAGCACAAAATATATAGTGACAATCTCTCCATAGTTCTCCGTCAACTGCTCCAGATATTTCCCTGCCCACTTGATACTCCAAGGCAGCGTAAGCGTCACAAGGATACCCATACCGAACATAAAGTCCACCAAGTATTTTGTGATTTTAATTATTGTATCTCTGTTCATCTCCCTGCATTCCTTTCACTGTGTGTTCTTCGTAACCATAAAATACCACTTGTTTAATTGAATGTCAATATTTTTTTATTGATTTTCGATAAATTTGTATCGTAATTCGTCTATAACACATAGAGACAGCCTATCCAAAACGGATTTGCTGCCTCTAAACTTATCCTGCTCCGGCATATCGCAAACCGAATTTGCAATATGCATTAACTTCTGTAACCATCCCGCGTCCACTTGTACATACAAGAAAAGCAGACGACAATCCCTACACCATAGCTAATCCACATACTGTTCCACCAGGAGGGATGTGCATCCAGCATAACCAATATCCACCCTATTACGGGTACCAGCGCCCCGGCCGTCAGCCCCCAGTAAAGGCCATATCCGGATATGGCACACATGGAGCGACGATTGCTGGGCGTTTTATACCAAAACCATATGGGCTTGTACCCTTCCCCATGCAAAAGCTTCATAAAATAGTCAAACATGCCCGCTGCCTCCAGATGTATATGCTCATGCCGGCAAAAACACCATGCGCAGAGAACAATGAATATTAAAATAATCAGGTTTGCCCCAAACAGCGCGCCCCATCCCAATCCCAATCTGCTTACCAATGGATTCGCCTCCCGCTTCAAGTCCGGCGTATTCACATGGGTAACCAGTCCATCCGTCAGATGAATTAACAGATTGCCAAGGGACAGCCTGACAAAACGGTATTTTGTCTTTTTCCCCGGTTTCCAGAAGATAAGTATCGCGGCAAAAGCAAGCATGGCTATGGTCAAAAGGATAGTTCCGATATATATATGAATCTTCATCTGTCCTCCTATCTGGCAAACCACCATGGAACCACCACATAGTAATTGCCAAACTGCTTCCTCGAGAAGCGTCCAGGAGCATAATCTTCTATGCGGTCCGCCCGGACCACATAGACAATATTCGCGTTGTCCTGAATCAAATCTCCGCTGGCATTGCGGAAATGATAGCGGTCCTCATAGGAGATTTCCGCTCCCCGGAACGCATCCGTCTTGCCCTGAAAATATTCCGCATCCATCTTCATTGCATACATAGTTAAAATCTGGCTTACCCACCAGGAACCGTCAGACTGGGAATCCGGCGTTATGTAGTAATAATCCGCCTCCAGATCCCCGGCATACTCCACCGCGTCGATAAAGTCGGCAAAAAAGTTCTTTTCTATCTGATCTGCCCAACTCGTAAAATACTGATTGAGAAACAGCACCAGCAGCAGGCCGTAAACTGCCGCCAGCCCTGCTGCCAGAGGCTTCCACTCCTTTACAATGGCATGTACCGCAATACCGGCAAAAGCTATGTGGCAGTAAAAAATGATATTGATACGGTTAATATTCACATAATTTATAAACAGCCCCGTCAGCAAGGCCGTACCCCAATAGATCAACAATAGCACACAGGATATGCGCTTACCCTTCTCCCCCTTTATGGCCCGGCAGACAGTGATCCCCGCCCCTGCCAGCACCAGCGGCATGGAACACAGATACAGCGTTCCGAAATCATCTATGGCATTCCAGAGCAGATCGGGCTTTTGCAGGAACACCTGCCGCCACAATGTCCGGGCATTATACAACAGCTGCGTAAGGGGCTGCTCCGAGAAAAAAATAATATCACCGGACCGCATACTGTCCGGGAAATAGGCCATGGTGGTGAAAGGCAGAGTTACCGTCTCCCATCCCATAAAGTTGATCAGCATCGTGCCGTAGATGGGCCAGGCCAGTCCAAAATAGACCGCCGCTGCCAGCGCCGCCTGCTGCCAGCTTACTCTCCGCCCCAGCAGCAACGCAACACAGGATATCAGCAGAAACACCGGCACCATGTAGAACGATACGCCATAGGCATACATACACAGCGCAAAGAAAACCATGGACAAATAGAGGCAGCGGCTCTTTTGCAATCCTTTGTTGAGAAAAAACAGCCCCAGCATGAACATATGGGGAAACATATTGCAATCCAGCGCCCAGCGGCTCTGCATAAAATGCCAGGGGGCTATAGCCACACAAAGCAGCGTCAATAGTCCGGCGTGACGGCCGAAAATGTCCCGGACAAGACCGTACAGCGCCCAGGCGCCGGCAATGCTGGCCAGCAGCATGGGCAGCCGGGCCGTGACACTGTTAAGCCCCCACAGTTTGATAAAGGGCACCGTCAGATAGGACAGCAGCACACTCATCTGCCCGTAGCCCCAAGCCTGGAAATGGGCCGGAAGCCAGTTGCCAAAGCGGTCCGTGCCATAGGTAGCCAAAGCCAGCGCGTCCACCGCACCCATGGCCCCGTCCTGGTTAAAGCCTCCTGGTATGCTGCCAAAACCTATGCTTCGGATGGCGATCAGCCCGTACAAAATAAGCAGGACCGTAAGGCGATATCCTTTTAGGGAAGTCATGCCGTTTCTCTGCTCTCCCGCCTGGCTTGCCGTTCTTTTCCCCTGTCTGTCCGGCATCGCTTTTATATGCTTTTTTTTCAGGACAGGAGGCAGCCAATCACAGAATATCCGGCCCAGTGCCGGATATCGGACAGCCGTCCAATGTATTGCCGCCGCTGCCACGATTCCTATAATAATCCACAGGCATATATTGTTAAGCGCGTCCATGCCCCACCTCTCTCTTCTACCCTATATCCTGTCGGCGCTTTCCCCTCCAAGCCCCGCCAATTCACATGGTAAAATCTGATCCACTGGCAGAAACTGCCTGGACTGTAAAGAATACAAGATTCACAGATAACTCATATTCGGAGCATACCATAGTACAAACGGGGTGTCAAGCATTTTTGAAGCCGGACCCTCACCCGTCTCGCCTTGTGTAAGCTGTTCCTCGGGCAGAATCCCGAAAAATTCCGGCGTTTTGCAAAAGATACCGCGAACATGTATCCTCTGATTTTTCCCAATATGCATTTTATTTGTATATACTATACGTGATTTTCGACGAAATTTATTGACAATTCTTGTTAAATATGTTATTATGTGTCAACAAAATAATAAGATTCATAAATTTCAGTCAGGAAATATCAAAAAAAACAATTAAACTGTCTCAGCACGGAAGGCTTCTCAAACAGATCTGCTGTGCGGAGACGGAGCCGGAGATAAACGCTCTCCATATAGGAGGATTCTATGGAAAGCACATGGGACATCGTTTTTGCATGTAAAACAGAGTTTATCAACAGGAAAATTCGTGAACAGAAAACTGCCTTTCTCGGCGCTTTCAACTACAAAAACGGGATGCTTTGCGCCGAGATCCCTGCGTTTCAGATCGGATGGTCGGGAAACGAACAATACATGGCCGTGGAACTTACACTTCGCAATGTGCGGATAAATGTGGGTGGAATAACGGAAGAACACGACAGAATCAACAGCATGGCACATCTCCAATTCTGCTTTAAAGATGAGCACAACGTGGGATTTGTCTGCAAAACCCTCGCTGAGCAAAGCGGCGATGTACAATTTGGCGCCGTCTGGATCGAAAACGCGGATATTACGAAAGAAATCAAAAACGAGATTTTACAGGACAGCTTTGGCACGGTTCTGGCCCGGGCTCTCATCGAACAGGAAAGCCGAATTTCCATTGTACTGGCAAAGCTGAACGCGGACTATTTTCAGCCCCTGGGCATCTCTGTACGCAAAAGCGTTCCCGCCTTTCAGAATCTGGGAGGAACGCCTGTGATGGCAGTTATGTGTATGGTCAGACAGACGGAAAAAGAACCCAGCCGGCAATTTTCTCCGCAACTGCTGCAGGGATTTGACTTCGGGTACATAATGAGCCGTCGAATTTTTCTTGAAAAATTTATTCTTCCCTGCGTTCCGCGGCTTCTCAACATAAGAAGCGGGAATTTTAAAATGCTCGACGATAATTCCATTGTCAATGAGGGCAGCATCTTTGTGTCCAAAATAAAGGTTGCGGCAACGAACTATACGATTCAGGCAAGTTTGATAAAGCTTCAGTTTGTGGGAGATTATCTGCATCTGCTTGTGGAGGGAACCGTGGATTTTACCGGACTGGCGGATTCCTATATCTCTTATACCTTCCATTCCGTCCGCAGCCCCTGCTTTACACAGGAAAACGGCGGCAGAGTATATTTTACTCCCGTCGCCGGAAGTGACGACGAATTCCACTCGGACAAACATATCCCCCTGTGGATCGAGATCACCGCAGGAGTTTTTACCTTCGGGCTGTTTACCATGATTTCGGAACTCATAGGCAACGAGATCCAGTCACGGGTGAAAAATATGATGAACGACATTCACTATAACGGAGAAGACGGAGGCTATTTTCTTACTTGGGCAAATACGAGCCTGCGATTTACGGACGGCGGATATTCCTCCAATATCTATATGAGAGGATAAATACGAATCGGTACAAATAGCACGGATAAAACCCGTGCTATGCAGGAAGGAGGAAACGTGGAACAACAGAGAACGTTAATCGAACAAGGCTGCCGGGAAAGATCGGCATTGGAAGGTGCGAGTACCTTTGGCTGGGACACCTCATTTACTACCACCTATGAGGTCGTCAACCGGGAAATCAGAGAGAAGTCCACCTATCCCGCCACTTTTAGTAACGAGACAGATGCGCATGCACTGCTGGACTATCTGAGCGGCACCAACATCGAAAGTTATTATCAGCTGCTCAAACCCACTATACAGAAGGGCAGCAGCGTAAAACTCACAGGAAGCTGGGGACAATGGCAACTTGATCTGCGTGGAAACGGCAACTCCATCTATATGAAACTGCCGGTGACCAGCGGGAAGATTGCCCTGGGGGATATGGAAGGGTCACTGGACGGGGGATATATTATCGCGGAAGTCACCTTACAGTATGAGGATCGGACAGACGAAACAAGTCCGCAAAAAAGGCTGCTGACGCTGACCGCCGCGGAACAGTCCCAGGTCTGCATAACAGATCACTTTTTTCCGGGGCTTGTTCCGGACGGCACACTGGAACTGCTTGCGGAGGGAACCTTTAAGAAGTATTTCAACACAGAAAAAGTTTTAAAACAATTCCGTTATGTATTTTCCACCGTCAATATAAGCGACAGGGCCACCGGAGACTTTGCATGGTTGAAACCCTCCGACACAGGTTATGCGGTATTTGTACCCGAAAAGCAGCCAACGGAATCGGAAAGCATGTTTTCCATTCTGTGTATGACCGAGGGCAAAACCGTTCCCTCCTATATCCAACAGAGCGTGGATGCCAGCATATTTCATGGCAGGACTAAAGGCGCAAACGCGGTACTGTGTATCAGCCCGCAGAACTTCTGCAGAAATCTGCTGATCACAGCCGCTACAAAGATGATGACCGGAACCAGTGAGGATGACTTTACCTATTCCTCCGACGGCCTGGAGCTCCATAATAAGAGGCAGATAACCTTTAAGGATGTGGAGGTCTCCAAGGGAGACAAGGTTGACCTTTCCATAAAGGCCAACAATTTCTCCATTCGTCTGGTAAACGATCATCTGGAACTGAGCATCATCAACGCCTCCTACAGCAAACCCCTGTACAATGCGTATCTGACGCTGCACCAGAAGATCGCTTTTGACACTAAAAAAGTCGATAACAGGACCGTATTCGCCCTTCGGGAGGGCGAGGAATTCAACGGAGAACTCAGCGCGGTGGTGGAGCCCAGCACGACTTCCGAAATCCTCAAGTGGGTGGGTGTGGCGCTGGACATCCTTTCCGCAGTATTGATCATCGGCTCCGGCGCCGTCAAGCTTTTGGCAAAATGCACCACCACTGCCGTTTCGGCAACGGCAACTATTTCCAACGCCGCCGTCTCATCCGGGGAAGCCGCCGCGGCAGCGGCCACGGCTGTGGAAGGGATTGCCGCAGGGGCAGGGGCCTCCCGCGGCATGACAGTGGCCTCGAAGCTTCTGGCAGCCAGCAGTGTCTGCGCAGTCATCGGCCTCCCCTTTACACTGATTGAAGCGATTGCGGTGGAAATAGGCAAAAATAAATTTGACAATGTACCCTCTCTGGAAGATTTCGCCCGAAACTTCGTTTCCGAAATTGCCTGGACGGGCATCGAAAAGACCACACTGCTCAGCGCACGGCTAAGTGACGCGCTGCTCATGGATTTCAAACTGGAATAATTGCATAGGGACAGCCGCATCTCTGCGGCCGCCATACCCAGGTCTGATCGCCCAGAACATTTACATTATCCTGTGTGAACACATGGTCATGCTTTGCGGAATACCAGGGGGAGTCCATACGAAAGAAGTTCCAAAGACTCACGCCTATCATTCCCTCTTCATTCTCCGGCACGGTCTTCACGAACTCCAGCAGGCTGGCCTCATTCGTGATGGGAGCGCAATTATACTTCTTGCGCAGTTCCTCACGGTACATATAACCTCTGGTATCCTCATAGAAGGTTGCCAGGTTGATACCATAGATGCCGCTGATATAGCTGCCGTCCTCCTGACGGATATAGGAAGTCATTGCCTGCGCGAAGTCATCGGAGAATGCTCTCTGCAGACAGGGATAGGCATCGTTGTTAAAATAGGATGACCGATCCGCAAGCCCCTGGCTTAAGCGCTGTTGCCAGAGGAAACAAAACGGAACAGCCCCTGCTCCTTATACGAAAGACAAGGAGCAGGGCTTATTATAATTTATTTTACATCTTTCTCATACAGGTACACATAACACTCCCCTTGCTTCGTACCGTCAAGGCTCACCCATGGTCTCTTCCCAATCCGGTGAAAGCCCACCTTCATCATAACTTTACCTGAGTTTACATTCTCCACCACATGGTTACAGCTAAGCCGGGTCTGGCCCAGTTCCTCTACGGCAAAGCGCACCATCTCCCGGGCGGCCTCGGTGGTATAGCCCTGATGCCAGCATTCCTTCATGATGTTGTAACCCAACTCGAACATACCCGAATCTTCCTTATAATATATGCCGCCGCTGCCGATGAGCCTGCCGTCACTCTTTCTCGCGAACCCCCAGTCAAAGTTGGTGGGCAACCCCCTGTTGGCCTCCACCATCCGGAGCCACTCCTGGGTGACTCCCACATTTTCATGGGTACTGTAGGCCATATACCTGGCCACGTCCGGGTCGCTGGTCCAATTGCGGAATATCTCCTCGGCATCCGCCAGCGTGATAGGCCGCAAAATCAATCTCTCTGTCTCCAAAATAGGTGTATTCATACAATCTCTCCTTATTAAAAGTTCCGCCCCCCGCAGTGGGGTGCCTTTTCCATGTGCTTATTTTTTCTGCAAAATATCCAGGCTGTGATTCGTAGCCCCGATCAGATCCTGACGCTCACAGGTCAACAGATGATACTCCACCCATCGGGCAAAGGTACGCTTTCAAGCTTTGGGACGGCCTGCGCGCCTCCGTCCCTAGGAAACAAAAAAGGCACCTGTATACGTCTATACAGATACCCTAAAATACATGCTTCCCAGATTCACTTCCCTCTTCAGGGAGATTCTGATATCAGTAATTTGGCAGGAATAGGTATCTGCACGGTCGGTTCCTCAAAACAGGAATACGCAAAAAAGACAGACGGCTCACCGGCGGACTGCATCAAAAATCCACTATTCTGATATCCCCAAGACTGTCTCATACCACGCTCTCCTTTCCCACCCGCACTGCGGTGCTTTCTCCTAATTATATTCACTTTGGCGCATTTGTCAAATACTTTTTGATAAATTTAGCTTTTTTCTGTCTTTTCTTTCTACACAATACATTTGTTCGCCCTACGCATACATACTTTACATAACGCAAGATAACCCCTGCGCCGCAAGATATAGAAAAGCCCCAAGGGCACATCCATGCCCCGGGGCTTTTCCTATATCCTCATATGGCTGCTCATGTATGCCCACTTCAACAGGACCCGTCTTATCCTACGCTTCTTTCGCCTTCCGGTGCAGCCGCTCCTTCAGACTCTTGCCGCGGTAGAACAATTGGTTCCGGTAGATCCGGCCGGTAAGTACCACTAAAGCAGCGGTAAACACCATCAGTACCGCCACAAAAAGCAGTCCTTCCGGCATCGTCACATTGCCCACCAGGATATCTCCCGGCAGCATATAGGCGCTGGTGAGCGGTACGATCCGCAGGATTGTGTTGATCCAATCCTTCTCCTGCAGGGGAAGCATATAGGAGCCAAAGAACCCGGCAATCATGGCAAGCTGGTAAAAGCTCATGACTTGGCCCAGTTCCTCCGCCTTGCTGGCAAAGGAGGCGATAAGCCCCGCCAACATGCAATAGAACAGGAAAGCCAGACATAGTGTAAATACCGCCAGCGTCATGGCCCCAGGGGTAAAGGCCGTGCTGCCCACCTGGCCCTTGAGCAGGATAAATATTTCCAGCAGCACATTGTGATAATCCGGATAGATTACCGCCCCCGCAATTCCGTGCCCCAGGAAAAATCCTCCCACCAGACAGCCGATCCAAAGCAGAATCTGACTGATGGCCGTCACGGTGATTGCCAGAACCTTGCCAAAAATCAGCCCATAGGGCCTGGTCAGCGTGAGCATCATCTCCATCAGCTTGGAACACTTCTCCACACTGACGGCATTGCCCACGCTCATACCGTACATCAGCGTCATAAAATACATGAAAAATATGATGAGCATAGGAGCGAGCATAGCCACCTTCTGTTCCCCAATGCTGCGCTCTTCCTCCCCGGCATCCAGCTGGCTGGACTGCACACCGCTCATGGCCAATACCAGTTTTTCCATGGGTATGCCCGAGGAAAGCAGCTTGCTCTGCTCCATGACAGACGCGAAAGCCTCACACAGATCCTCCGCATCCTCCTTGTCTATCTCACTGCCGTAGGGCAATACCACTGTCAGCAGATACCCCTCCGCGGATCGTCCAATCTCCAGGATCACACTCTCCGGCTCCTGCTCTCCCAGCGTCACGGCCAGTTCTTCCACCGGCTGCTGTGCCTCCACAAAGGAGATATCCGGGAAAGTCTCCCCATATCTCTCCCCGAAGCCCTCCAGATATAATACATCCAACTCGCTGTTGTCCGCTACATATACCTGCCCTATAGGAGAGAGCTTGCCGTCCTCTTTTTTCTGGACAAATGCCATGATGGTACTGACAGCCACCCCAGCCGCCAACATCACCAGGGCCAGCCCTATTGTTACGCTTCGGAACTTTTTCCCTGTGGCCTGCCTGAGGGTAAACAGGAACACATCCCGCCAACCGCTGAACATTCCTTTATTCATGATGTCCTCCCTCCTTTCCCACGCTTTCCGCAGCCACCCGGCGGTTTTTTGCAATCTGCAGGATATCTTTCAATTTTAATACATTGCCGTTATAAAAAATCATGGACTCATACACCTTGGCGGTAAAGGAAAACAGCGCCGCCGTGCATACCGTCACCACCGCCAGGCTCACCAGGCCCGTAACCACACCCACTTTTCCCAGCAGCAGATTGGCCGGCAGAACAAAGGGGGCCGACAGAGGCAGGATGCAGCAGATATTTACCACCACATCGCTGACCTTGCCCATCATCTGCATGATACACAGAAAAATCCCCACATAGGATCCCACCACCAGTAGCATCTGATAGAGCTTGAGGCCCTCCGCCATCTCCTCCATCCTGCTGACAGAGGCTCCCGCCAATCCTGCCACAATACTGAAAAACAACACCCCCACAAGAATCATTACTGCCGCCAGCAGCAGAGTCCCCCCATTGACATGGGCAAACAATTCCATGATCCCGGACTTCTGCTCTGCCTCGGCGCCGCTCTGGGCAGTTCCAAAGATCAGTTTAGCGATTTCCCTGGAGAGCAGATAGCTGACACCACAGGCGGCAAACTGTATCAACACTGTGGTCAGCGCCGCCAGGATCTTTCCCACTATCAGCGCCATGGGCCGCACATTGATCATCAGATATTCCACCACTTTGGTGCTCTTCTCCGTCACAATGGACAGGGCAATCTGCCCGCCGCCCATGTTGACAATCATCAAGACGATGACGATCCCCGCCAGCAGCACATAATACTCGGACATGGAGATACCTTCCCCGTCCTCCTCGGGAGTAATCTCCCCCTCCTGGGTGGTGTGCTCCACCCGGCTCGTCACAGGCTGGTTGATAAAGTCAAGCTGTTCCTGATCCACATCCACCACCCGTATCCGCGCATCCAGAAAAAAATTCTCAAAATCCTGTGAAAGCTGTTCACAGTCCTTATCCTTCAAGTCCGCTGTGGCCGCCTTCACAAAAGTCAGGCTAAAATACCCCGCCTCCTCATAGGTCACGCGCACCACCATCTCCGTGCTGTCCTGACTTTCTTCCAGAGCCTCCACATGGGACACAAAACTATCTCCCGAAGCCTCCGTCACCTGTACGCCGCTGTAACGCTCCCCCTCCAGGGCGTGGCTGTAATCAATTCCCAGTCCCGTTTCGTCATAAACGGTAAGACGGCTCACCTCTGTGGCTTTTATCTGTTCCTGGTCCCTGCGCTGCAGCCATGCGCTCACCGGCATGACGGCCAGAATGACCAGGCACATCAGTATCAGAAAGCCTCTGAAGGACTTCTGCTTTATCTCCTGTCTGAGCGAGAAGATAAATACTTCCTTCCAGCCCGCATACTCATTTCTCTTCATGACTGCCTCCGTTCTCCGCCTTCTGGCTGTCCGCGGCATCGGACACCTCTTCCTCTTGGGCGGTTCCCGCTTTCTCTATAAAGATTTCATGCAGGGAAGGCTCCCGCAGTTCAAACTTCACCACCTGGCGCCGCTCCTTTAACAGATCCTGCAAAAAATCCAGAGCCTGCCCCTCGCCGCTCACTTTCAACTGCTTTCCGTCAGGAGTGTCATTGATAATGGGCAGGGCATGTCTTTCGATGATATCCTCAAATGGCTGATCACATTTTATAAACATGTTCACCCGTCCATAACTCCTCTTAATCTCATTCAGATTCCCCTGCAGAACAGTCTTACCCCTGTTCAGGATCGTGATGTCCTCGCAGAATTCCTCAATGGTGGCCATCTGATGAGAGGACATAATCAGGTATTTCCCTTTTTCCATCTCCTCCCGGATGATCCCCTTGAACAGATCCGTGTTCACTGGGTCCAGGCCGCTCAGGGGCTCATCCAGGATCAGCAGTTCCGGCTCCGACAGTAGCGCCGCCATCAGCTGGATCTTCTGCTGGTTGCCTTTGGAAAGCTGATCCGCCATCTTGGGCTTCTCCGCCTTTTTCCCTTTGGCTTTGGAGGGATACAGATATTCCTCCACCTCCAGACGTCCCGCCCAGTAGGAAATTCTCTCTTTAGCGGTATCTCTGGGTACACCCTTTAGCTTGGCAAAATACAGCAGCTGATCCATCAACTCATATTTGGGATACAATCCCCTCTCCTCCGCCAGATAGCCCACATTCATATGCATGGCGTCCATGGGCTTTCCCTGCCACAGCACCTGGCCGCCGTCGCAGGCCAGCATCCCCAGGATCATGCGGATGGATGTGGTCTTGCCTGCGCCGTTGGTTCCCAATAACGCATAGACGCCGGGTTTTTCCAACGTAAAGGACAAACCGTCCACCACCGTCTTCTCCCCGTACTTTTTTGTTAGGTTCTTCACTTCTAATGACATGTTTACTCCTTTCTCATATATCGCAGACGAACCTGCGATATCGCGTCAATCAGTATTTGGATGCGCGGCATCCAAACCTGCTTCGTTCCGCGGATGTATTTTTTCGCCGCCTGTTCTATTGGAAACGGCTCTCCCGCAAGAATGGTCCGCCTCAATTAAGCTGTCCATTCCTGTGTCCAGACCCATTATAAAACCCCGTTCCTCTCATGTAAACCATAAATGCCGCACTAAATAACTTTTTTTCGTGCAATCCTTTTTTCAACAAAGGTTTTCTTTCTGTATTGCGCGTACTTTTGGCACATTTTCAGATCCGCCCCGCCTTGTCAAACATATATTCCAGGTGGCAAATAAGCGATATTTTCTGCCCGCTTATATGCATCAATGCTTTGTCATACCCGCATTTTATCTGTATTCTTGCCATCGGCTCTATTTTAGACTGCGCCGCATCCGAAAGAACTTGATACCAACATGGAGAATCAGGCGCAAATACAGCAGAAGCATCATCACAAATATCCAGAAAAAAGCATCCATGGGAATCCTTTTCGTGATGCCCTGATATATCTGGGGCAGAATACATCCGAAAAGTATCACAAATATCGGCATCATCCTCCACTTCCAGATCCTGCCCATAAAGTCTATCCGGGAGGCATTATCACTGAAAATCTGTTCCATCCCCTCCATCTGGGAGACTGGCTTTCGAAAATAGTGAAAGCTCATGCAGCTGTCCACATACTCCCAGCCGCAATCCCGGAACATCTGCCGGTACTCTGCCCCGTCTCCTTCCCGCCTGTTGCGGAAATCCAACTGGTAAACCACCTCCTCCGGTTCGCACCTCTCAAAGTAAAAAAAGCAGGGAGGCGTCATGCCGGACAATTTCCAGCCCAGCCGGTGCATCTCCGTAAGCCACTCCTCTTCCTCCTTGAAATCCGCTATGGTAAATATCCGTATTCTCTTAATTGTATCACACATAATCCTGTCGCCCCTCCTAATCAGCGTAATATAGATTCCCGGCAAATCCGCAAGCCGGTGACGAATCTCCATGAACCCGCCGTCGAAATTTTCTCTTGCCTTTCTTTTTGCAGGCTATATTTCTGCCACCATAGCCTCAGCCTCCTGCGGGCCAATACCCTCCACGGTCCGATACAGCCGCCGTATGCGCCGCATTTCCAGAGCCAGCACTTCCCTGCCCAAATCGGTGATCTGGTAAATTTTGCGCTTCTCCTCCTCCCGCACAAAGCGGATCACTCCGTCCCTCTCCATCTTGGACAGACTGCCATACATGGTACCGGGGCTGATCCGGATCTCCCCGCCCGTCAGCCTCAGTACCTGCTGCACGATATTATAGCCATGCATGGGTTCCTGCAGGCAGTACAGAATGTAAAAACCTGTCTCTGTCATCGGCACATATACTTTCTTTATATGTTCTTCCATGTTCATACCTGATTCCTTTTTATTATTTTTTTAGCTGTAGAAAATGCCAGCGTAAAAAGCGCAGCCAGATCCGCCAGCCCTATGCCCCTTACCACAATATCCGGCAGCCTCGCCCTAAATAAACCTGCTCCTGCCAATATTACCGTCGCAATTCCGACCGCAATCAGGCTCATTGCCCACACTCTGTCTATTCTCTTTGACTCCATTTTCTTTATCTCCCTTTTCTTTATCTCTTCAACACATATATCTTACTTCAATATATCGCACTACGATATATCTTATAGTATCGCAGTGCGATATATATGTCAAGATCTTTTTTCATATATCTTTGCGCATGGATTCTTCGTGTTGCAGATCTTGACAAGTCTCTCATATCTTGTATAATAAGAAATACAACAGCAGAAAGAATAACAACCTCATTCAACTGGAGGCGTTATTCTTTCTGCTGTTTTCTTTTACTACAATATTTTAAGGAGGAGCCTGACCATGGCAAAAGAAAGTGAAAACGCAATTTCCAACAGAGAGGTGAAAGACAGCGCGTTTACAACGTATTTCGGGGAGCCGGAAAACGCTTCCAAACTGTATGCCGCATTGACGGACGAGGATGTTGCGCCGGAGGACATTACATATGTGACACTGGAAGGAGTGTTGTTTGTGGCCAGAAAAAATGACTTGGCCTTCACGGTAAAGAACCGTGTGCTGGTCATCAGCGAGCACCAATCCACAATAAATGAGAACATGCCCCTGCGGGATCTCTTATATCTGGGACGCACTCTGGAGAAACTGCTGGACAGGAAAACGCTTTACAGGCGCAAGCTGGTCAAGATACCCACCCCGGAGTTTTTCGTCTTTTACAATGGCGAGGATCCGCAGCCGCCGGAAAAAATCTTAAGGCTCTCTGATGCCTATCTTGAAAAAATGGGACACCCTATGTTAGAATTGGAGGTGAAAATGATCAATATCAATCTTCCCTCAGGACATAAGCTTCTGGAGCAATGCCGTCCGATGTACGAGTACTCCTGGTTCATCCAGCAGTTCAAGGACTACCTGAGAGCGGGCTTGACCCGGGATGCCGCCATCACCCAGGCGGTGAATGACTGTATAGAAGAGGGAATCCTGGTGGAGTTTATGAAAAATCATGGATCGGAGGTGGCAAATATGCTATACACACAGTGGAAATTTGATGAAGCGGTCTTGGTGGAACGGGAGGAAGCATATGAGGATGGCCGGGAGGCAGGAAAAGCTATCGGTATGGCTATAGGAAAGGCCGAGGGGATCGCTGAAGGAAGGGCCGAAGGAATCGTTGAAGGAAGGGCCGAAGGAATCGCTGAAGGAAGGGCCGAGGGAATCGCTGAAGGAAGGGCCGAAGGAATCGCTTTTAATATGCGGCAGATCATATATGACTTTTTGGAACAACTGGGGGAGATCCCTGAGAATATCCGCAATGGTATTGCCGGTGAGCAGGACGAGGCCATTCTAAGGAAATGGTGCATGACCGCTCCTGGTGTAAAGAGCTTTGAGGAATTTCGGGAGAGCATGGAAACATTGGATAAGCCATGTCATCAGGCCAGCGATCTGTAGCACAAGTATCCGCCCTCACGGCTGTATCTTAGGATACAGCCGCAGGGCGTTCTCCGTAGTGATCCGCTCCACTTCTTCCTCTGTGATTCCTTTGATCCGGGCAATCTGGGCTACCACATAGAGAAGATTGCGGGAGTCGTTGCGCTTGCCCCGGTTGGGCACAGGACTTAGATAGGGAGAATCCGTCTCCAGCAAAATCCGGTCCATGGGAAGATATTCCACTGTCTCTTTTAATTTTCTGCCGTTTTTAAAGGTTACTACACCGCCAATGCCAAAGTAAAAACCCATATCCAGAAAAGCACGGGCCAATTCCCTGCCATAAGAATAGCAGTGTATCACACCCCCACTGCGCTCCGCATGTTCAGCCCGCATCAGATCCACTGTATCCTGGGCTGCTTCCCGGGAATGGATTACCACGGGCAGTCCTACCTCCTGGGCCAGCCGCAGCTGGCGCGCAAACCACTTTTTCTGCAGCTGCCGCTCCGGCTCATCCCAGTAATAATCCAGGCCAATCTCGCCGATGGCCACACATTTATCCAGATGGCTCTGTCCGGCCAGCCAGTCCATATCCTCTTCTGTCAAACTTGTGGTGTCGCATGGATGAATCCCCAGTGAACCGTACATAAAGGGATACTGCCTCATCAGTTCTACGGTCCGGCGACAGGCTTCCAGATCGGAACCGCTGTTGACGATCCGACAGATGCCACAAGCTGCCAGGCTGGCCAGCACTTCCTCCCGGTCTTCCTCAAATGCCTTATCATCATAATGCGCATGCGTATCGATTATCATCCCTATCCCCTTTCCGCCATAGCAGAAGCATGTCCTGACATACACCCGTTACGTTTTTGTCATCACATCAATCCAAAAACCGCCGCCCAATTCATCCTATTACTTATGCGATGCCACTGGCTATCGAAGGTGGAGGAATGCACCTGTCCACTACCCCTTTGCCCTATCAATCTTATCCCTTATCTCCTGCATCTGGTAGTCCAACACCTCAATAGAATCCGCGCAGGCTTTCAGCTGCGCCACAATCTCATCCGCATTCTCCAGATTCTGCTTGTATTTCAGCTTATGCTCCAGGCTGGCCCAGAAGTCCATGGCGATGGTGCGGAACTGTACCTCCACCTTCATATATTTTTTTCCCTTGGACAGGAAAATCGGTATATTCAGGATCAGGTGCAGACTCCGATAACCGTTCTCTTTAGGATTTTTGATATAATCCTTCTCCTTCAGCAGGATGATGTCATCCTGACGGGCGAAGAGTTCTGCCAGGCGGTAAATGTCATCCGGGAAGGAACAGATCACCCTGACCCCTGCCACATCGCTCAGGTATTTTTCTATGTTTTTTACTGTGATAGGATAACCCTTCCGCCGCAGCTTATCATAGATGCTCTCTGGGGTTTTCAGTCTGCTCTTGACGGATTCAAAGGGATTTCTGTTGTAAGTCAGGGTAAACTCGTCGTTCAGCACCTTGAGTTTGGTCTCCACCTCCATGATGGCGCTGCGGTACTGCATCATCAGCTTGTTAAAAGGCTTGGCCTGCTTCAGTTCCTCTGCCTGCATCTGAATGATTCTGTATTGCTTCTTCAGCGTCTCGTTCTGCTCCTCCACCTTCTGTTCCAGCTGATTCTTACAGGCGAAGAGCTCCACCGCGTTTTTCACTCTGTTTCTAACGATAGACGCATCAAAAGGCTTACGGATAAAATCCGAAACCCCCATCTTAAAGCATTTATCCTCAATCTCTACGGATCTCTCACCGCTGATCACCAGCACCGGGATCTTGCTCTGCAAGCCGTCCTTCTTCATCTGCGCTATAACGGAAAACCCGTCCATCTTAGGCATTTGCAGATCCAGAAGCAGCGCTGCCGTCTCACGCTCATGCCTATGGATCTTTTGCAGCGCTTCCTCCCCGTCCCTGGCCATGTCAATGACATAACTATCCTTCAATATATTGCGCAAAAGTTCACGGTTTATCTCCGCGTCGTCCACTACCACGATCCTCTGCATGGTACTTTTCATCCCCCCGATATTCCTTCGCTAAGTCAATACCCTATTTTAAATGCCGACGTTCATCCCCTCGATATCCGCTGTGGCTGATCCCTGATCCATTCTTTTCACATTGCGTCCAGAGAAAAATTTTCACAGCAGTTATCCGCATGTAAAATATAGTTTCATGATAGCAAATACACAGAGACATGTCAACTTCACTCCAAAATCCATTCCGCGAGGCTTCGCCGTATCTTGAGCGCAGCATCACGTTAATCCCTTATTCTCTGCTCCCCGTATCATAGATCTGGTCGTACTCTGCCAGAGATATACGCTCCGCCATCTCCGGAATAGGATTGACCACCCCCGGAAGTCCCATCCTGATCCGATAGCGGAAAGCCCCTCCGTCCTGTGCCTCTATTTCCATGGTCCAGCTACTTTGAACCTCTCCAAATGTCAGCAGGCAACAGTAGGTGTCTGTGTTCTCCTCTGCAGATACCCAAGGACTGGCAAAGTCTAATACCTCCCCTGTATAAAGGTTTTTCACTTCCACATAAGTATACTTGTTATCTCTGACATTCAGACTGACTTCCATGTCTCCCATGGCAGAGGACACATTTCCTTCATTGTTATATAATTCTTCCACTCTATTTCCACCCTCCGTGCAATAGGTATCATTCAGCGCCCAACACAATTCCCAGGTATAGTAATCGACAAACTCTGTCGGTTTCAGGGGAATAAAATTGTTCTCCTCACTCTCCAGATAATAGACCGTGCCATCCACCCCATCAATCAGTAGTTCCATGTGACAGCCGCCCCCCTTATCAAGCACAATGTCATTGGCCACCAGCAGGATCTGTCCATCGGACTGGCGTATCAAAACATATTGGGTGCATCTTTCTATGGTAGAGTCCCATCCTGCCATTTTTCCATCCGACACAAATTGCCCTTCCTGCACCATATTCATCAACGGGCAGTTGGCTACCTGATTTATGTTTTCCCACAGGGACTCGTCACCCGGATCGATGTCCTTGGAACTACAGTTTATATCTCCCTGAGCATATGCCTCCATATAAGTGATCATCCGCTGATAGATATCGCGCTCATAGCTGCGATCCAACTGTGCTACCATCAGCGGAGCCAACACCTCCTCCTGAACACGGTCCAGGGAGGCGGCATCTCGCAGCGCAAACCACCCCTGGGGCAAATACACCGCCGCCATGACCAGCAGCACCGTCATCCCCATTCCCAGATATCGCCCCATATTCTTCTTTAGATTCCGCATCTGTTCCTCCTATAAAAGATCCATAGAACTTCGCCGTTATGTCCCGTTCATTTAGGGGAATCCAGCGGCAGGCGGATCAGTATCTCAGTGCCCTCTCCAAGGGTGCTTCTCATCCTCCAGCTTCCCCGATGAAGCTGCAGAATCCGCTGGCACAGGGACATACCCAACCCCGCCCCGCCCTCCTTGCGCGAACGAGATTTATCTACCATGTAAAACGGCTCTGTGATCCTGTCAATCTCCTCCTGAGGAATTCCCCGCCCGTTGTCCCGAATGCGTATACCGTACCACCTTCCAGGACTGTCGCCTTTGTCAGCCGCCCACTCCCCTTGGTCAAAATCTTCCTGGACTGCCTCTCGTTTCCTCTCCCGGATACGGCGTCCTTCCAGGCTTATCCGCCCCTTCTCCCCCACCGCCTTGGTGGCATTGTCCAGTAAATTGTACAGCAGGGACAACAATAGATCGCTGTCTCCCCACAGCGTGGCCTGTTCCATACGTATGCTGCCCTGCACCTGACGCTTATCCCAGATGGGGCGCATGGTGTTCCACAGATTTTCCGCCAGCGCCATAGCCTTGATGGGCTTAACCGCGAAGTCCTGCTTTTCCATACTCACCAACTCCAGCAGTTTGCGGGAAAGCTGCTCCAGCCGCTTTCCCTGCGCAAAAATGTAATGGCTGGCCATGCGGTGATCCTCCGGATCAAGTTCCATGGTATCCAACATTTGGGCGTAGCCGATGATGGACGTCAACGGGGTCTTTAACTCGTGAGCGAAAGCCGCGGTGAAATCCTCCTGACGTCGGGCCTCCAACTCTTTTTCCCGCATCTGTTCCACCAGCCTATCCGCCATAAGATTAAAACTCTCCGCCAGTTCCCCCACCTCGTCCGGTCGGTGATAGTCCGAGCGCCGGGTCAGGTCCCCTGCGGCAATCCGCTTGGTCACCCAACCCAGTTTGCGAATAGGGCGTGTCAGGTAGCGGGCCAATATCCAGGCACAAACTGCCGCCACTGCCAGCAACACCAACAGCATTATTCTATACTGGCGAATCGTGTCCGCCCGAGTGTCATAGATGCTCTGTATATTGTGGCTGATTAGCAGATAGTATATTTTCTCTCCCAGCTGGCTGGTACACATGCTGACAAGTTCATAACCACGGCTGCCCATACAGATCTGCCAGATATAATGATTGTCCCCCGCCTCGCTGTGGCGGACAATCATCTCATCCACATCCACTATGGCCGACAACTGCCCCAACTCCTGCTGACCGCTATAGCAAACGCCCTGGCCGTCCAGCACTATACAGGTACTCTCTGTCCGGTCCACATTGATGGCCATGCTCTCAATGGCCTTCTGCAGGGCATAGACTTCTCCGTATTCCTCACCGGCCCGAAAGCCCACCTCCAGAAAATATTGGAACATACGGATCTCCTGGCTGGCCCGCTGCCTTTCCTGCTCCAGCATCCGACTGAAACTGAAGTTCAGCATCCACATACCAAAGGCGATGAAGGCCGCCGTGACCAGCGCCATAATCCATAAAAAAAGTTTTCCTGTAAATTTCATTCATAGTTCTCCATGTACAGCGGCCTGGGGGATTGCCTCCCTTAAGGAAGGCCGAAACCGAACGCTCAAGCCTCACCCTCCAGACGGTAACCCACCTTGTAAACCGCCGTGATCTCCTCATTCCACCCCAGCTTCTTTTTCAGGCGCTGCACATGCAGATCTATGGTGCGGCTCTGCCCCTCGTATTCCCCACCCCAAACAGACTCATAGATGGTCTCCCGGTACAGGGCAATGTTCCGGTTGCGGGCCAGCAGGAGGAGCAGATCAAACTCTTTTAAGGTCAGCGCGATCTGCTGCCCGTCCCGCATCACCAGGCGTGAGGCCGTGTCGATGGTAATGTCAAAGACCTTTAGAATCCCCTCCGCCTTGTGGTAACGGCGCAGCACAGTCTCCACCCGGGCCAACAGTTCCGGGATGGCAAAAGGCTTGGCCAGATAGTCGTCCGCCCCCATCTTAAGGCCCTTCACTTTGTTCTCTGTAGTGCCCAGCGCGGTAAGAAAGATCACCGGCAGTCCCATGGACTGAGCATATTGCAGCAGTTCGTAGCCGTTGCAGCCCGGCAGCATGATATCCAGCAAAGCCAGATCAAAGGGCCGCTGCTGCATCAGATCCGCCGCTTCCATCCCATCCGCAGCCCAGGTACAGTTATATCCCGCCCGGGTCAGGTTCATGCGGATCAGATTCGCTATGGGTTCTTCATCTTCCGCAATCAGTATCTTTATCATTGCTTCATCCCCTTATAAATTTAGTCAAGTTGAATTCCGCATCATTATGCTTCTTATTTGTATACTGATTGTATCATAATTTTCCCCGCTTGGATATCCCTTGCCGGTTCGTACCGGACAAATACCCTGACGTTTTAAAAACCATACTTTCATCCCTTAGTACTTGGGAACGGGCAGCGTATTGACTGCAAAAGGCTGGGATAGGGCTGCGGGTTAAGGAGTCAGCCGGTGAATGTCCCGGGGAAACAGGCTGGCCTCACGCACATTCTCGCGAGCCAGAAACCGGGCGGTAAAGCGCTCCAGCCCCAGTCCCAGTCCCCCGTGAGGCGGCATACCATGGCGGTGCATCAGTAGGTAGCTTGCAAAGTCCTCCGGGTCCATGTTCCGCCGTTTAATCTTTTCCAGCTGCTCCTGATAGCCGTGGATCCGTTGGCCCCCGGTGGTGATCTCAAGCCCCCTGAAAAGCAGGTCAAAGCTCAATGTCTCCGCCGGATTTTCCGGGTTATCCATGGCATAAAAAGGACGCTTTGCCTCGGGGTAGTGAGTCACAAAAACAAAGCTGCTTCCGTAATGTTCCCGCATATACTGGCACAGCAGCTTCTCCTCCTCCGGCTCAAAGTCCTCCTTTTCCCCCATGGGCCTTCGGTAATATTCCGACACCAGGGCTTTGGCATCCGCAAAGCGAATCCTGGGGATACGGCCCATGGGCAGTTGGTTGCACTGCGGCGGCACTTGGGCAGCCCCGGAGTTTCGGCCAGCCTGCCCCGGCTGCTGTTTCCCATTCCCGAATGAGCAACTTTCTTCCGATGACGGACATTCTGTACGGCACTCCATGGCAAACCGCGGCATGGAAACACCCAGCAGCCCCAGTTCCGGCGCGCAGGTCACCTGTAAATGACGCAGCGCCGTCTGTATCATCCTCTCCTCCATCTCCATGATTTCCTCAAAGTTCTGAATATAGCCCATCTCAAAGTCCACGCCTGTATATTCATTCAAATGCCGGGAAGTATCATGTTTCTCAGCCCGGAACACCGGCCCCACCTCAAAGACCCTCTCATAGACTCCCACCATCATTTGCTTGTAAAACTGGGGACTCTGGGCCAGATATGCCTGCCGGCCAAAATAGTCCAGCGAGAAGATATTGGCCCCTCCCTCTGCCCCTGCTTCCACCAGCTTAGGGGAATGAATTTCCGTGAAGTGCTCTCCCTGCAAAAATTCGCGGACTCCCTGACAGATTCCCTCTTGGATCTTGAAGATGGCCCTCTGCTTTTCATTGCGCAGGGTCAGCATCCTGTAATCCAGCAGATTCTCCATGGAAGTATCCACCTTCTTCTGGTTGATCACGATGGGCATGGGCTCCGCCGGAATGGAAAGCACCTCCAGTTCCAGCAGCCGCAGTTCCCAGCCCAGCCGGGAACGTTCTTCCGCTGCCACCAGCGCCCGGACCCGGACACAACTCTCCTCCGCCAACTCCTCCATATCAAATCGTGAGAATTCCGGACTGTATACACACTGGATCACATACCTGCCGGTGCGCAGCAGCACAAAGGCAAAACCGCTCATACGCCGCAGTTTATAGACACTGCCGTGAAGGATAATCTCTTTTCCCACCTGCTCTCCGATCTCCTCTAAGGAGAAGCCGGATACCCTTTTTGCCGCTTCCCTTTTTACCATTTCTCCCTTTTCCGTCTCCCTTGCTGTTTTCTCTATTATTTCATTCATTTTCCTATTCCTGCCCTTCCAGCCATTTTATATTTATATATGTCTCGTTACTCCGCCACTGTCCTTTTCGTCCATGTGGGCATCGTCACAATGTCCCATGGGATCACCCCCTTTCGTGTCCACCCACGAGTTGCGCTCTTACTTTTTGCATATAAAAAGACCAGCCCTGCATCCGTAATCTCTTACCAATGCGGTACTGGTCTCTCTGCCCATTCTAATAGTCATATCACAGGTATCCTGCGATTCTCTCAGGCTTGGCTGTTCTCCTTCCGCATAGGCACAACACATTCAGCGCTTGTACCTATGTCTCCACAGCTACAAGCGCTATCTATCGTCGTCCCTATTCTCCAACAGTTCATATACCTGATATTGCATCCTGTTCCTCTTCCTGCATATCACATGCTGTCCTAAATAATGCTTCTTTAACTATGTGTTATCATAGCACATTAGATCTGAAAAGACAAGATCCAATAAAAGGAATATGCGCGCCCTATGTTATTAAAAATATCCTTGCAATGCTATCTCTTATATGCTAATATACTTTCAAAGCATATATTCTTTTCACATTTGGCAACATAATTCGCTTTTCAAGAAATCGGGAAATCTATGCTTTTAATTCATTATGAAACAGTTGAATAAAAGCAGTGGAATTCTCGAAGCAGCATGATTTTCAGCAATTTCGGACGGGAAACGGGAAGAACCGAGGACAATTCAAAGCGCAAATCCAGTCCTTTTAGAAGCAGTGAAAGAGATAATGCAAATGAGAGTCCGGGCAGACAGTTAAGGGCTCTGTATGAAGTTGATTATAATAGTTAATAGGAGGAAAAATAACATGCGAAAAATGCATACCTTCTGCGCGTCCCTGCTGACCGTATCCATCCTTTTGTTGAGCGGCTGCAAGGATACGGCCCTCAGAGAAAATACCGGGAGTTCTCCCGCTTCCATTGTGTTTGAAGCCCAGGACATGGAGGGAAACGCGGTTTCCTCCGAAATCTTTTCGGAGGCAAAACTCACCATGGTCAATGTGTGGGCGACCTATTGCAATCCCTGCCTGAGAGAGATGCCCGGGCTCGGGGAGTTGGCAGGTGAATACGCTTCGGATGAATTTCAGATTGTGGGAGTTATCAGCGACGTATTGGAGGGTTCGGACCAGAGAACCTTAGATTACGCAGCGGACCTGGTGGAGCAGACCAGTGCCGATTATACACATCTGCTTTTGAACGAATCTCTGTACTACGCACTTCTTACGGATGTGTCCGCCGTTCCTACTACCTTCTTTATAGATGAAGACGGGGTGATACTTGACACGGTGGTGGGCTCTATGGAGAAATCCGCATGGGAGGAAAAGATCAATGAGCTTCTGGAAAAATAAAAACCCCCCCGGCTGGCTGTGGGGAGTGCTTATGGGAATCTTCTTTCTGGGCATCGGCATTTTCCAGGGGCAGTTTGCTGTTATATGGAGAAAGGCAGTGATGATCTGCATGGAATGTATCGGAATCGGATAAAACAGTATCTTTCTTATTGAATTGAGCGCCTGCCAGGGCGCGCGGAGGTAATTATGAAAAAACTCCGGCTGACTGTACAGCTTATTTTTACAATACTTACAAACGGGTATACCTATGGTTATCTAAATGGGAAAATATACCAGGGCTCCTTAAAATACGCCTGCGTTCCGGGACTGAACTGCTATTCCTGCCCCGGCGCAGTTGCCTCCTGCCCCATCGGGGCGCTTCAGGCTTTGTTGAACCGACAGGGGTTTCAGATTCCTTTTGGGATGCTGGGTTTTTTCTTTTTGGTCGGCAGCCTTCTGGGACGCTTTGTCTGCGGATGGCTGTGTCCTTTCGGGCTGGTACAGGATCTCCTGCACAAAATTCCTGTTTTCCGCAAGAGAAAGCGATTGCCCCTGCATCATATCTTAAAGTTCGGCAAATATGCCGTTCTGCTCCTTTTCGTATGCATCGGCTCTGTTTTTTTATTTGGTGGATTCGCAAAGGTTCCGGCATTTTGCAAATATATCTGCCCTTCCGGCACATTGTTTGGCGCCATTCCGCTGCTGGCTGCCAACAAACTCCTGCGCAGCCAGGCCGGGGGATTGTTCTTCTGGAAGCTGGGGATATTGCTCTTTCTCCTGCTTCTCTCCGTAACGGTCTACCGCCCCTTCTGTCAATATCTGTGCCCGTTGGGAGCAATCTACGGCTTGTTCAACCGCTTCAGCCTGGTGCAGATTCATTGGGAAGAGCAGCAGTGTACCTCCTGCGGGGCCTGCGAGAAGGCTTGCCCGGTGGCCCTATCCGTCCGCGAGATATCCCGTTCCCCGGAATGCATACGCTGCGGCAGATGCATAGAAGCCTGCCCCGGAGGCTGTCTATCTTTTTTCCACACAAAACACCGGGAAGACAACCACGCAGGGGGGTGATACCCCTGCGCTATTTCCGTTTTTACTCTATGACAGATATTACTCTTTAATCTCCGTGATCTGATTTCCTTCCACCGTAAAATTCCAGAGCAAATGCCAGGGACAGTCCTCTATATAGGAGGGCAGTTCCTCCCAACTGATGTTACGCTCGGGCTGTCAGTGATTGCTTTTTTGAGTTATTGACGCAAACATTCCATTCTGTTCTCTGGGAAAGGTCGGAGGCGCGGGGGCAGAGCCACCTCAAAACCTACCGACAGCCGCCGCAGTAGTGCAGACGGTTTTGCCGTTAGTATACTACTCGCCCCTTGACGGTCCGGATAGGCGGAACGGAGCAAAGTGCAGATTGCTTTTCGTAATTAGGCATGGTGTAATCTTTTGTTAAGGCAAATTATCAATGGCGAAAAAAGCATTTTAAATATTCTCTTTTATTCTTCTCATTACAGCCCCATCACAGCATCAATGGGAAGCGCCATCACCAAGCCCTTTGCCTCACTGCGCATACCACATTTCTCGCTGATTCCGCTCATGATCTCCATCTTCTTTTCCGCCTCGGACAGGATAAGAACGATCTCCTTCTCCTCCTGCATACTCAATCCCCAGGAAGCCGCAACCTCCTCATTCCCGATCCATCGGCTGTGTATCACTGTTCCACCGCTGGCCCCGGCGGCTTTGGCGGCATCCATTACATCCCCGCTGAAGCCTATATTTACGGTGGCTACAATCAGTGCATATTTCGTGTCTGACATAATGTTTCCAACCTTTCTTATATTATGAAGTGTACTCTCTTCCTCACTCTTAACCAGCATACGCAGGAGCAGCTTATTCAGGCCATTAAGGGATACAGTAAACGCAATACCGCTGTTCACCGCTCCCAGATGCAGTTCGAACCGCAATCTGTTCAACATGACATCTCCTAACTGCCTGGGCACCGCGCTCATCAGAATGCATTTGTCAATGCTGCCAAGACCCAGCATATCCATAATCTCGCTGGAGGCCGTCCCCTCGGCATTCAGCCTGTACTGAACGGGCAGGGTACTCTTGCGGAAGATCTTAGTCGCCTTATCCGCCAGCTTGGGATTGGTAATCAGCACAAGCAGCTGAAATGACAGATTTTTTTCCTGATTATCCATTCAATCCTCCATTCGTCCGCTTCAGCGGTCACTTAAATCAATAATCTCATCGCAATCATCCAGGAACGCCGCATTCTGCAATGCCTTTTTCTGCATCGCGCTGATTTTGACCTGATACACAATGCCCATGATCTGTATGGCAATGAGAGGCGTGAGCGCTACCAGCGCCACCACTCCGAAGGCATCTGTCATCAGGTTCCCGCCGATGGCCTGGCAGGTGCCGATGCTGAGAGGCAGCAAAAATGTAGAAGTCATTGGACCGCTGGCCACGCCGCCGGAGTCAAAGGCAATACCCACAAAAATTTTGGGGACAAAGCGGGATAACACCAATGCAATCAGATAGCCCGGAATGATAATCCACCCTATCGGAAGTCCTGTCAGGACCCGCATCATGGCAAGGCCCACGCTGATTGCCACGCCTATGGACATACAGCGGTTCATAGCCTTCACCGAGACTGCGCCATCGGTCACATTTTCCACCTGATGATTGAGCACTTGAATAGCCGGCTCCGCCTTCACTATGTAATAACCGATCAACATGCCGATAGGTATAAGTATCCAATTGAACACCAGCGATGCCAACTCTTTTCCCAGAAAGGAACCCACCGGGGCAAAGCCCACGTTCACGCCGCAGAGAAACAGCACTAGCCCCGCATAGGTATAGACCAGTCCCACGGCGATACGTTTTAACTGCCTCCTTTGATAACGGCGGGTGAGCAGCTGAAAAATAACAAATACGGCGGCAATCGGAAGGAGCGAGACAAGAACTTCACGGGCATAAATGGGAATACTGCCGCCGAACACCCTGACCACATCCCTTGTGGTCACTACCGTCGCCACATCCCCCAATGAATATACCGCCTCGGTGGGCTTATAAAAACATCCCAGCACCAACACCGCCAGAATAGGGCCGATACTTGATAAAGCCACTAGACCGAAACTGTCACTGGCTGAATTTTTGTCTGTCCGCCGGGAGGCAAGACCGATACCCATGGCCATGATGAAAGGCACTGTCATGGGCCCAGTAGTGACACCGCCGGAATCAAAAGCCACTGCCATGAACTCCTTGGGCACCAGAAAGGAGGCGCCAATCAACAGTCCATACAGAATAATCAGCATCTTGGACAGGTCAATCTGAAACTTGATTCGCACAATAGCCAGCGCCAGAAATAATCCCACTCCCACGGCAACGGTCAGAATCAGCACCCGGTTGGGCACGGAGGGCACCTGTTCCGCCAACACCTGCAGGTCTGGTTCGGAAATAGTGATGATCGCCCCCATGACAAAGCCTATAAGCAGCACAACCAACACTTTGCGCGTCCTGGATATCTGAACGCCGATACCCTCCCCGATAGGAGTCATAGACATCTCCGCCCCCAGCTGGAAAAAGCCCATTCCCAGAATCAGCATGATAGCGCCAACCACAAACATGACCAAGCTTCCCAGTTCCATCGGCACCAGGAAAATGCTAATCAGCAGCACAATTCCCGTGATCGGAAGAACTGCCGAAAGGGATTCCATGGTTTTCTCTCTTAATTTTGGGTTCAAAATCTCTCTCCTCTCTACATTACATGAAATAGGCAATTGCGAAACTCCCTTTCCGGGAACAGTGGATGGGCAATATATACAAAATAAGGGCGACTGGCCACTGCATCGGAGCCCGTTTTTGTATATATTGACCAGCCACGTCACTTGCGGAGAACGTTTCGCAATTACCTATTACATGAAAATCAATATTATACTTCTGAGGGATTTAAAATAATGAGTTATAGAGTATTTAATTCATTATAGCATGGATAGAGATTTACCGGAAACCCGTTTTTATAACTTTATAAAATTTTATCCGCACGGTTCATGAAATTCTGATATACTTCTATCGTTTCTCTGTCTGTAAATTCCAGCAGCATAACAAAACCCCGTTCATTCTGATCTATTCTGAGCCGGCCCGCTGTGTACCTATTTGCGGCGCAGCTTCCCCCTTACTTCTTAGCAGATCCTAGGCAATTGCGAAAGGTTCTCTGTAAGTGATGTGGATGGGCTCCCGGGCTTCATCTTGGGTCAGTCTAAGGATGCTCCGCTTTCCCCGCTCATCCGCCTGGCGGTAAAGATCTACAAGCTGCTGCTCTTCAGGGGTGAGATCTTCAGAATGCCGGGCATACCGGTGTACAAACTGGACCCTATCTTCTTCCGGGTACTGCCCTGGACACCTTTTCCACGAATCAGGGTGTCCAGCCGGCACAGACTTTTTACACGCAAAAAAAGCCCCACAACCCGCTAATTATGCGAATCCCAGGACTTCAATGCACCGCCAGGGGCTCGAACCCTGGACACCCTGATTAAGAGTAAAGGTGTCTAGACCTGTTTTTGTAGCACAAGTTCAATCTGGAGCATCCTGATCCGACCCGCTGCGCGTCTACTTGTAGAACAATTCCCCCTTCATCTCATGGCATTTCTTGTCAACTTTTAATGTACTTCCCCGGAATGGTATGCTATAATAGCTTTGCTGTTGACTCTTTCCAGCAGGAAGGAGGTGAGCGTTTTGGACCTCTTATATAGTTTTTTTATCTCTATCATAGCAAATGTAATATCTCATTACATATGCAAGTGGCTGGATGGAGATGAATAAGCAACAGTCAGCACAGTTACACAGGAAAACCCCGGGAATGCGACTCCCGGGGTTTTCTTGCTGTTGACGTTTGGACCTCTTATCACAACGTCTTATCTCTACATGCTTACTATAACATCCTTTAAAGTTCCCGTCAAGCAAATTTGTGCTACAAGTTCATGCTGCAGCATACACCTGCAGATGGTTTGTCCCACAACTAGCTATCGGTTCCGGTGGATCCAATCCCAGAAGTTGATGATTCGAGTTCCCGGGCTTCATCCTGGGCCAGTCTAAGGATGCTCCGCTTTCCCCGATCGTCCGCCTGACGGTATAGATCTATTAGCTGCTGCTCCTCTGGAGTGAGGTCTTCAGATTCTTTTCCCAGAATCAACCAATTGAGTGAAACTTTTAGCTTATTAGCTACTGCTACGACTTTATCATAACTTGGATTTTGGTTTTCCCATTTTCTTAATGTTCCGTTTCCAAAACCTAGCTCTTGTTCTAAACGCTTAAAATTTGTGCCTTTTTCATTACATGTCTTTTTCATTCTCTCGTAAAGTGACATATGTTTCTCCCAAAAAGAATCGTTAATTATCGAATTAGTTGTTGACAATTCGCTAATTAGCTACTATACTAAACTTGTGGGACAAGTTCCCATATAAAAGACGTCTTAGAGGTAATTGTAGCACAAATTCGATCGAAAGTATAGCCCCGGATGCAGCTGCCATGTCAGAGGCCCGGGAGTGGAAGGAGAGAAAAGATGAAGTTACCGAAACGAGAGGACAAGTTTGTTATCACAGAGAAAACATCACCTTGTTATGGAAACGTGGTCTCCGGCGTCCATCTGGATGTCCGGGGAGACGATTATGGTCAGCTTTGGTACTACGTGCGTGTTGACCATGCGTATGAGGGGAATGTCATTTCCTGTTATGGAGGATATGTCTATGCTGCCCGTACTTTGAAGGATGCCTTTGACTATGTCGCTAAGTGTCTTACGCCTTATCTGGAGCCGGAGGAGAAAGTCGAGAACGGATTGGATGCCAGGGAGGGAACCAGCGATGGACAGAGAAGACCTGACAGCGTTTCTGGAGTTTTTGAAGAAACTGGAGTCTTGGATACTGTTGATCATGACTGTGGGAAATTTTTTAGTTGCCGTCATAATCTTACTTACGCTGTTGAAAATGGTTTGGGCGCAGCTGACCGTTTAGGGGGTGTTTCTCTTGCCTAGACTCTACGGAAAGACAGAGACAATCCATAAGACGGTGCGTTTTACCCAGGAGCAGATCGACCTGATCGAGTCCCAGGGGCAGGACAATTTCACCGCTAACCTGGACCATCTGCTGAATGAATTTCTGCCCTCCGGGGAAAGTGAGCGCGGCAGACGTATTCTCAGAGAACAGGACTGCCTGCGCCATACCAGAGAGGAGTTGGACCGGCTGCTCAAATACCTCTGGGTCTGCAATGCATACATTCATGCCCTGGGAGATGCCCTGGAAAAGGCCATAAATCTGGAAAGGCTGCTGCGGGAAGAGGGCGCCGATCTGCCAGTCCCCCATCCGGGGAGACGGCCGTGAACATTCTATCACCGGGCAGTCATGGCCCCATGTTCTCTAAGAGAAAGGATTCCCGGCGGAACGAAACGCGCGCGGGGCGGCGCCGCCGGTTCTGTGCAGGGGCTTTTCCTCAGACCCGGACGAGGGCGGGGCCTCCCCCAGAGGGTACATAAACTGATCTTTGCTCTTATATACGGGCGGTTTTTGGTGGATGCCGCCGGGCGCCGCCGGGGCTGTGTAAACGGTGTATAACCCCCCATCTCTGGCTGCCGTGGGTAAGCCGGTGTGCGGGTTGTGGGTAAGCTGTGTATAACAGCCCCACCGTTATGCACAGCTTATCCATGAGCCGTACACCGGCTTATCCATGGCAGACAGGGGGGTTATGCAGGGTTTGCACAGCCCTACACGCCCTGTGCTGCAACCGCCTGTTCCAAAAACCGCCCGCCGGCGAGTGGAACTGCGGCTTTTGCGGCACTGGTGCCGCGCCCCGCCCGACCCGGGTCTGGGGAAAAGGACCGGAACAGAAAAGGCGGCGCCGCCCCGCGCGGCAGCAAGTGACAACCGCGGAGGCTTTCTCCGTGGGCCGCCCGGGCCGCCCCTTCCGGCGGGCGGATATCTGAAGGAACGCCTGCCAGACTACGGCCTGACAGCAGACGATAACAACACAACAAGGAGGAGAATGACATGTTACAGACTTTATTCAATTTATGCCTGCAGGGCCTGCAAGGTACCATAGGTTTTTTGAGTAGGTACCAGCTGCCGCTGCTGTGCGTTCTGGGCGGCGCCGGCGTCGGCATCTATTCATACGGCGTCCGCAAGTTCTCCAGACTGCGCAGGAAACAGCGTGAGGAAGCGTACCTGCATCCGGAGGCGCCTGTCCCCGCACTGCCTGAGGAGGCAGCGCAGTCTGCCCTGGTCTATGAGATCGCGGGGTTCATCATCCTGCTGGCCGCCTGCCTGGGCATGTTCTTCCTGGGCCATTTCGACAAGTACCTGGCCTTGCTGGGCTTTGGCGCCTAAGGCGGCTCCCCGTGATGTATCCGGGGAGTATAAGACTTTTCAGGAATGGCTTTTGTGGAAGTATGACTATACGCCCCAGAAACTCTATGACCTGTGCCTGGCAACAGGCAGCTACGGGGACTATGACAAGGTCATGGCCTGGTACCGCCGCAGGTACCAGCAGTACAACGAACTGCGGGAGCGGCTGCTGGCCGCCAACCCGTTTACAACTTATAGCTGATCAAAGGAGGATCCAACAATGGATATGATGCAGTCTTTTACAAATAAAGCAAAGATTCTGGTTCTTTTTGCCAACTGTTACGACATGGTGGCGGATGGCCGTCAGGTGGCCGGATGTTCCGTGCATTATCTTTTCTGGGGAGAACAGGGAGAGGCGCTCCTGGAACAGAGTGAGTATGATGTCAGCAAGTCCGTGGGCGTTCAGCGGGCAAAGGTGTCCATGGACAGCGCCATGCGTGTACGTGTCCCCATTGCCCCGGCTATCTATGAGGGCACCTTTGAGACCCGTGTAGGCGGTGACGGCAAGCCGGTGCTGCGCCTGGTGGACATTGCCTATTATTCCAACGTGGAGTTTAAGGAGCGATTCGTTCCCGGCCTGGTCGTGCCCGGCATGATCGTGCATAAGGAGCCGGAGACCCCGGCGGAACATGCCCTGGCCGCGGCGGCCGAGGCAGGCAGGACAGATAGGAAATCCGGTAAATAGCCGGTGACAGGTACAGGTAATGGAGCAAACTGAAATTTTCGATACACTCGTACGGCCGCAGGAGGAGCAGCAGGAACTGCTCACTGTCTCCGGCGGGGATGCCGGCCCCGGTCCCTACACCGTGGCCGGGTTGGATCCCCAGGCGCTGGAACTGCTGGCACAGACTGCCGGCAACTCCCAGGCGCTGCTTGAATACATACAGGGCCAGGACGGTGACAGCGGGCAGATGGATTACCTGCGCCTCCTGGCAGAAAACAGCGATAACGCTGCTCTGCTGGCAGCTCTCACGGAAGTGGCCGTCAGTAACCGGGAACTGCTGGTATCCAGCCAGCGCCTAGAGTTACAGATGGAGACCGGTATCAGCATCCTTTTGATCTTCATGGTCGTAGGGCTGCTGCATTATATATACAAGTTTTTGCGCATGTTTTTTTAAATGTGCCGGGCCGTGGTACCGATCATACCCCGTCCGGCGCGGAAAGGAGAGTAAACTATGAGTGGTATTTTGTTATCTGGCGCTACTACAACCAACGGCAGCGTTCTCGCCGGTGTGGTCACTTCCGCCATGCTTAATGGCGTACTCAGTGAGGTCGTGGGCGTCCTGCCGGTTTGTTTCCCGGTAATGGTGTCTTTCATCGCCCTGCGCAAGGGAATCTCTTTTGTGGGTTCCATCCTGCGCTCCGCCTAACGGCCGGCCCTTACGCCGGCTAGGCTCTATCCTGCCCTGGGGATCATGTTCCCTGGGGCATTTTAGGAGAATGTGAAATGATAATGGAATTAATCTATAAGCTGCTGCGGATTGTCCAGGCCCTGGAAACCAGAGACTTGCTCCGGATCGCCCTGGCAGTGCTGGCATTAATACTATTGTTTAGAAGGAGGTACAGAAAAAAATGAAATGCTTTACGCGGTATATGCTGCCCCTGGTGCTCGCGCTATGCATGTCCCTGGGCAGCTTATTTTTCAGCCTGGATGTAAACGCCCAGGAAAAGGGCACCGATGGTCTGGGTTATGAATCCTATTTCCTGGCCTGCCGGGATGAGGTTCAAAAGGTTCTAGACGGCCGTAACTATTCTCTGGATGATTTCTACTATTATGGCTACTATGACGAGTCTTCTGGTTTTGTGCGGGTCTATGTTACCAGCAATAAATTTTCCTGCGATTCTAATACGGATTCTTCTTTTTCATTTACTACACAATATATCACGATATATACGTTTGATATATCTACAGGATCGGACTGTAAGATCATGAAGTCAAACTATCGCTATCAGAGTACTAGCGCTACTTTCACTTACAAGATCGATTCTACCGCCTTTAGTAACTACGATATTTACTACAGCGGAACTGATGAAATTTTTTTTCAGGGACCGTCGCCCTTCCAACAAGCAGTCCGGGGCCAGGATTGGACGACGGTGATGACGGAGATCGTGATGATTCTTCCCTTATTGATAGTATCCTTAATATTCCTGCTCGGATTGCGGAAAGGCTTAAGGTTTATTTCGAGCCTCTTACATCGGCGATAACCTTAATAACCGACAAACTCTCTACCTTCTTCTCCTCCTGGAGCACGATCATTGACACCTTCAGAACTAACGTCGGCTCCTGGTTTACTAACCTGGGCAATTCCTTCAGGGAGCACATAGGGAATTTCAGCACTAACGTGGGGAACTGGTTTTCCAACCTGAAAGACACCCTCAGCAGCGCCCTGGGAGAGCAGCTTTCCAACATCAAGCAGGGCTTTGAAAACGTAAAGGAAAGCTTTGTAAACCTGCTTGAGAAGATGGCGGAGCTGTGGGCGGAAGTCAACACCCTGCCGCTGCGGATCCAGGAGAAGATTAAGGAGCTATTTGAATACTTCTTCGTTCCGGACGAGGAACTTACTAACCAGCGCCTGGATCATATCCGCCAGAAGTTTGCATTTATTGATTCTCTGGCCGGCAACGGGGAATCCGTCATAGATTTCCTGCAGAACGCCTCCGGAAAAAAAGCGCCGGTGATAACCATCAGCCTGGGCAGCTATAAAGGGTCCTTTAACTATGGCAGCGGCGATATTGTGATAGACTTCGCCTGGTATGAACCCTATAAACCCATGGTGGATAACATCATAGCCGGGATCATCTGGGCCGTCTGGCTCTGGCACATGTATAAGCGGATTCCGGATATCATCGCCGGCAATTCCATGACAACAGCCTCCGTGCTGCGGGCTACAAGAAAGGACGACTGATTTATGGTAACTGACAAGCTGCTGGACATTTTTTTAACTTCCTGGAAAGCATCCTGGATAAACTCCCCGTGATGAATATATCCATTGACTTCTCTGCAGTCAGGGGCTTTTTAACCGTTGTGGGGACTGCCCTGTATTTCTTTCCCTGGCAGAAGGTGGCCCCGATTCTGGCTATCATCCTTCTGCTGCAGATGTGGCGCATCCTGGTCAGCATCATCAAGACTATCTGGTCCCTTCTGCCCTTATTATAAAGAACCCTTTACGAGGAAGTTGTGCTACAAGCGCACAGAGCATCTTCGCTGCAGCACGGACTTGTGGCACAACTTACTCCCGCATGGCCCTCTGATGGGCGCCTCTTTTAGAAAAGTTGTAGCACAAACTTGCTGCAGCAACATGGCGCCGCGCTTAACCGTAACACAAGTGAGGTATAAAAATGCTTAATTCTATCACAAACATGTTCTCTATCATGCTGGCCTGGCTGAAATACCCGGTTCTCTTCTTCCTGGCCGTCATGGGCATCTTTTTCATTGACTGTATGATCTGGTACGTGATCCGCTACATAAAAGGCGACCGGGTAAACCGGGGCAGCGCCAGAAAACCGCCCAAACGAAACCTTATTCTAAAGGTCTTTATAGACGCTCCCCGCCAGTACGTGGATGATCTCTACAACCGCAAACCGGACTTCTTTCTCCCCCAGGGGCTGGTGATCTTCACCGGCCGCCAGGGGAACGGCAAGACCATCTCCCTGATGCAGTACGCCATGGAACTGCTGGATACCTACCCCAGGGCCAAGTGTATCAGCAACACAAAGTTTGCTCTCCAGGACGAACAGTTAAAACACTGGACCCAGTTGATCAATTACAAAAACGCCCATATGGGAGTGATCGCCATTATTGATGAACTGCAGAACTGGTTCTCCAGCAATTCCTCACGCAACTTCCCGCCGGACATGCTCTCGGTGATTACCCAGAACCGCAAGAACCGCCGGGTGATCCTGGGAACCGCCCAGAACTTCTACCTGCTGGCCAAGCCCATCCGCTCCCAGTGTACGGAGATCCGGGAGTGTGTGACTCTGGCCGGCGTACTCACCATCGTGATCCGCCGGGAACCGGTAGTGGACAATGACGGAGAAGTGAAACAGCTCAAATACAGAGGCATGTACTGTTTTGCCCATGACCGGCGCCTGCGGGATTCCTATGACACCTACTCCGTCATAGAGAACCTGGCAAAGTCCGGTTTCTACCAGAACCCTGTGCTAGTCTCGCAAATGACACAAAGCGAGGGGAAATAACAGGGTAAAAGGCCGGGCAGGCATGGGCAGCCGCGGGCGGCTGCGGGGCCTGCCCGGCCCTTTTTTCACCCCCGCCACGGGCCTGTAATACGTGGTCTCAAAAATCAAGTCACAATGGGGTCAAGTGCCCGAAAATGCTGGCAAAAGTGGCAATTTTAAAATTTGGCGAAAAGGGGGGTCTCGCCAAATTTTTGGAGGCATTTATGATAGACGAAAAACGGTATGATTGCACCTTGTTCAAGCAATTGGATAATGACCAGAAATCTTATTGGTTTGACTGCGCAAAGAGCAAATTTTTACACAACATAGATACGTTTTATTATTCTGTGAAGTTCAAGAACGACTTCCGCTACATAACAAAGGATGAATCTGTGCTACGGCTGCGCAAGTTTTTCGAGCATAAATACAACTATATCCAGGATCATTTTGACATGGATGATTTTTATATTCCGCAGTTGGGCCGCTCCCTAGTCTTAAAACCTGTGACTTTTTCCCGGTACTATACCATTTGCCTGTCCTGCCCGGAGTACTTTGACATTTTCCTGGCGCCCGTGGTCCCCAAAGCCGCGGACGGCGGGGAGTCCGTGACCTGTGAGTGCATCGTGCAGATCCGCTCCTACATGCTATGGCAGTTTGGTGTTAAGGACTGCTTCGAAAACTCCTATGACTATGTGAAACGGATCGCCGAATACTTCCACCTGGAGATCGACTTCGTCCAGGAGAACCGGGTAGACTACTGCTGGCATACTAACTATCTACGGGATCCGGAATCCTTTTTTGCCCCAGATAACTTCTACAAGATGCGGGTTGACCGTTTTAAGAACGCTACCTATGTCACGAACAAGGTAGGTGCCGAAGACTATGAGATTGACTACGTGGCCCTGGGCAAGCGCTCCGGCAAAGTATTCATCCGTATTTACCAGAAGACCAGGGAAGTGATTGAGCAGAATTATAAGCCCTGGTTCCTCCTTATCTGGCATATGAATGGCCTCATCAACCGTTACGACCAATATGTATATGAGAAAGCATATGAAAAGAGATCCTGGCATTACCGTTTTATGGCCCGCCTGGAGTTCTACCGGGAGCATGGAACGGATCAGGCTATGGTGGACTACGTTTCCCGGATACTCTCTGGAGATCTGACCATTGAGGAAAACGACCTGATCAAGCTGGCGAATAAGTTGACGCCTCCCTTAAACTACGTGATCAATATCGAATTTCAGACCATGCGCCGGCATAGCAAGAGCTATGATCTGGTGCCCTTCAAGGATCACCGCAACAAAGGAGAAACTAAGAGAATTTATGACTACCTGGATAACAGGAAGATCATCACAGATTACCTGACAGATAAAGTATTCCGTTTGACTAAATACGATCCCGACATAGAAAAGAGCCGCCGGGAGATGTGCCCCTTCTGGGCCGCCCTGCGCCGTACCCGCTGTATGGATATGAAGATGACTCCCGATACGGTCAAACTCGTGCGGATTTATAACCGCAAACTTTCCAGTACCGCCATGCAAAAACGCTTTGTGAACGCTGCCGTCACCCTGGGATTATATATCCGTGGCTCCAATGCGGACAGTCCCATCCAGGATTGCTTTGAGGCACTGCTACGCATGAACGACAACGACATTCACAATGCCCAGCGCTACAAGACGAAAAAACTCCGGCAACTCAATGCGGATGAGCTTGCCGAAGTCTTTGAAACTAACCGGATACATCGCTTCTCGTTTGTGGATGAGTATAGATTCGCAGGAAATTATCTCCCGATATTATACAAAAATTGCAGATTATCA